>Ga0213862_10000283_pt1 | contig 22348 bp, 31 predicted proteins | sample PICome_7_FD_160092 | JGI IMG/M metagenome (GOLD analysis project Ga0213862, IMG submission 160092) | Coastal seawater microbial communities near Pivers Island, North Carolina, United States - PICO266 | ecosystem: Environmental > Aquatic > Marine > Coastal | place: USA: North Carolina... | reverse complement strand
CCCTTCTGTTCGTGCTGTCAATAGTAAAGGGGTTTTTGGGGTGTCCCCTACCCCAGGGTATGATATAATTTTGTATATTAGCCCATCTAAAAAAATGTTATGGAAGAAGAAAAAAAAGAAGTGAAGTTGGTGACTAAGGGAACTGACGAATTGATGTTCGGGTGGAAGCTTGAGAAGTTTACTAACTGGAAAGCCTACAAGAAATACTACTATAAATACGGCTTAGAAGATAAAGGGGTTACTTTGACCTCAAACAAGCCCCTTAGTTGACCTCTAACATACCCCATACTTGGGGTCAAGGATAGGGTTAAAGATAAAGATAAAGATATAGTATATATATAGTTTAAATAATTTTTATATATTTGTCTAGGTTTATGAAAAGACTACCAACAGAATTAAAAAAGCAAAGAGGTACACTTCGCAAGGATCGTATGAACGAGAACGAACCGAAGCTACCTTCTGTTATTCCCCCGATACCAACTTGGTTATCTGAAGACGGACAAAAGGCATTTAGTGAACTAAGTAATTTACTTCACGATATGTCTGTCCTGACTCAGGCAGATGAGTTAGCCTTAACTTTACTTTGTGATGCTTATAGCGAATACAAGAGAGCTAAGGAAGTTGTTAACGAACTTGGTGCGACTATGGAAGTTACTTCTAGGGAAGGTAATTCTAAATCGGTTATTAGACCTGAAGTACAAATAGCTAATCAATCTTTTGTTAGAGTCTTTCAGTTGCTTAAAGAATTTGGTCTAACCCCTTCTAGTAGAGCCAAGGTAAATGCCATTGAAAATCAAGGTAACACACCTGATGTTAAAATAGAAAATTTCTTTAACAGTGGCGAATAATCTTCACAGAATAGATGAGTCTAAATACTACTTTGATGAGAAGTCAGCGAAGAGAGCTTGTGACTTTATTCAAACTTTCTGTAAACACACTAAGGGAGAGTTAGCAGGTCAACCATTCGTACTAGAGCATTGGCAAATAGAAATCATAGAAGCTATCTTTGGTTGGAAGTCTAAGAAAACAAAACTTAGAAAATTCAGACAGTGCTTTATCTTCATTCCTCGTAAGAACGGAAAGACTACGATGATGGTTGGTATAGCACTCTATATGCTTTTTTCTGATGGAGAGAAAGGTGCTGAGATTGTGTCGGCTGCTGCTGATAAAGAACAAGCAAGGTTAAGTTTCTCTATAGCTAAACAAATGGTTTTACAAGAGCCTAATCTTATAAAAAGAGCAGGTACTTATCGTGACTCAATTACTTACGATAAGGTTGGATCGTACTACAAAGTTATTTCGGCTGATGCAGATACTAAGCACGGACTAAACCTCTCTTGTTGTTTACTGGATGAGATTCACTCTCACAAGAATCGTGACCTTTACGATGTGTTACTTACCTCTATGGGTGCTAGAAAAGAACCTTTAATGTTAGGAATAACTACGGCAGGGGCAGGTAATCAGAAAGACCACATATCAAGAGAGCTTTACGACTATTCTAAAAAATTAATTGATGGTTCTATGGAGGACGACTCGTTCTTAGCAATAGTTTATGAAGCTGACCAAGAAGATGATATTTTTAGCGAAGAGGTTTGGAGAAAAGCAAATCCAGGCTACGGCTCTATCATTACGGAAGAATATATGAGACAGCAATCTGTTAAGGCTAAGAATGAGCCTTCATACGAAAACACGTTCCGTAGACTTCACTTAAATCAATGGGTTGCTAACGAAACTAAGTGGATTAGTGACGAGAAGTGGATGGCTTGTGCAGACGAAGTAAGTGAGTCTAATTTAAGAGGTAAAGTTTGTTACGCAGGATTAGACTTGGCAAGTACACGAGATGTTACTTGTTTAGCTTTATTGTTTCCTGATGATGAGGGTGGTTACGATATTATAAATTATTCTTTTATACCTGAAGAAAATGCTAAGAGAAGGTCAGAGAGAGATAAAGTAAATTATGATAAGTGGGAAAGAGAGGGGTACATAATCTATACTCCTGGTGACGTTTGTGATTACAATTACATTAAGCAAAAAATTAGAGATTTAAGTGAGATGTTTGATATTCAAATAGTAGCTTACGATAGATGGAACGCTAGTCAAATTGTAATTGACTTGACTGAAGAAGGTTGTCCTATGATACCTGTAGGTCAAGGTTATAAAACAATGTCACCTGCAACAAAAGAATTTGAAACATTAATACTAAGTGGTAAGGTTCGTCACGGAGGAGACCCAGTCCTTAGATGGATGATGAGTAATGTAGTACTTACATTCGATCCTGCCGCCAACGTTAAAGTGGATAAAAGCAAATCAAATGAAAAGGTCGATGGTGTCATAGCTTGTCTTATGGCACTATCTGAAGCTATGGAAAATAAAAATAAAGGTGGCTCGGCTTACGATGACAAAGAAATATTTTTTATCTAAGAACGAGATAGTAGAAAAGGAGTACAACTCAATTAGAGAGATTTGTACGAATGTTCTTAGGAGCAATAAAAACCTTTACCTTGTTGATGACTTAGTGCAAGAGGTGTGCCTAATTTTACTTAATCAAGGAGATGAGTCTGTGCAAACTATATACGAACAAGGTTACTTTAAATTCTATATAGCTAGGATAATAACCAACCAAGTATTCTCTAGTACATCACCATTCCACAAGAAGTACAGACAACAAATACCTTTTATTGATATTGACGACACGGAAGAATATAATCCATTAGCTGACAAGATTTGGCTTGATATACAGCACTTACTTACTAAAAAAGAGAAGAAAATAGTTCAGTTAAGGTACGTTTATAACCTAAAAGTTACTGATATAGCTAAGATTATGGGCGTTTCTACAAGGCAAATTTACAAGTATATCAAAGGGATTACAGGTCACCTTAAAAAAAAATACAAGTAAAAGGTTCACAAAAACCCTTTTTATATATATCTATATGGATAAGGTATATTAAACTACTAGGGATTTGGCAAACATATTAGATTTTTTCAGAAGAAAACCACAAGTAGAACCTAACCAAGAGGAAAGGTTTTACAACACAAGTTTATATGGGAACGCTTCAATAATGGGCAACTCATCTAACCAACCAATTTCAAAAGAACGAGCTTTACAACTATCAACAGTTTGGAGCTGCGTAAAAGTAATTTCTGAAACAATAGCTTCTCTACCTATCTCGTTATACGAAAAAGATGCAGATAACAAAAGATATATCTTATCTGACAATCCACTTCACTCTTTAGTAGGAGAGCAACCTTCAACTCTCTACAATTCTTTCAGCTTTTTTGAAAGAGCTTTAGTAGACCTTTGCCTAGATGGAAATTTCTTTGCTTACATAGAAAGAAACAATGGCGGTCTACCTACTCAAATAATCCCTATCCAATGTGATGATGTAAGTGTCTATGTATCACCTGATGGTAGAGAAGTTTATTATGAAATAGAACAAAACGAAACTATACCTTATCCTATTAGTGGTAAAGTAACTTCAGAAAATATGATCCATATAAAAGGATTATCTTGTGATGGAGTTATGGGTAAGTCACCGATACAAAGTGCGGCAGAGTCTTTAGGTATATCTTTATCTATCGAACAATTTGCAGGTTCTTTTTTCAAAAACGGAGCATCTATAGGTGGTATTCTTAAACACCCAGGAACACTAAAACCTGAGACTGCTAAGAGATTACGAGCTAGTTGGAATCAAACTTATAGTGGTTCGATTAACGCAGGTAAAACTGCAATTTTAGAAGAAGGAATGGACTTCTCTCCTCGACAGATCCCCAACAATCAGGCACAGTTCCTTGAGACTAGACAATATCAAATTAGTGATATTTGTCGAATTTTTAGAGTACCTAACCATCTCGTAAATGATTTATCTAACGCTACATATTCTAATATCGAGGCACAGCAAATCGACTTTGTGGTACACACTATAACACCTTGGATTAAGCGTATTGAGATGGCTTTAAATCAAAAGTTAATACCTGTAAAGCAAAAAGGTAAACAATACTTTAAATTTAATTTAACTGCCCTTCTAAGAGGTGACTCTAAGTCGAGAGCAGACTACTATAGAACACTTGTAAATATTGGTGTTATATCACCTGATGAGGTTAGAGCTTTTGAAGATATGAACTCAATGGGTGGACCAAGTGAAAGTGTTTATATGCAAAGCAATATGATGCCTTTAGATAAATTAGGTGAAGGCACAACAAGAGAAGAAATAACTAACTAATAATTTTACAAAAATGAGTTTTGAGCCTACTAATAGAGTATATGAGCAAGGAATAAGAGCAATAGAACACACTCCTGCTGACTCAGATATTTCAACACCTGGTGCAGTATTGTATTGTGGTACAGGTGGTAGTGTTAAAGTAACTACTGTATCAGGAAATGCTGTTACATTTACAAATGTTCCAAACGGAACTTTCCTACCAGTTCAAATAAAAAGACTTTGGGCTACAGGTACTGATGCAAGTTCAGGTTTTATTTTAATATACTAAATAGCTTTAATGCTAATAACAATAAAAAATATAATCGGATCAATCCTAATCGGGAATAGTAATATACTTGGTCCTGAATTGATTGTAAACGGAAATTTTACTACGGATAGCGATTGGACTAAAGGAACAGGGTGGACTATTAGTGGTGGTACTGCTAATTGTAATAACACAAGTGGTAGTACACAAAATTTAGTAACAGAAGCTAAAATACTTAATCTTGGGGGTAAAAGTGTTAAGATTTCTTTTATTGTAAGTGATTATTCGGGTTCTGCAAGTATGAGTGTTACACTTGAGGGAACAGGGGGTGTTGATTTTACAGGTATAAATTCTAATGGCACTTACGAAAAAATTGTAACATTAGGTTCTAGTGAAAACGCTGTAGACCTTTTATTTAGAGCTGCTAATGGTTGGCAAGGTAGTATAGATAATGTATCTTTAAGAGAAGTAAATCAATAAATGGCTTTAAAAGATATAAACACTACTCCTACTGATGGGATGAGAGAAGAAGCTCGTAAGGGCTTAAAATGGAGAAAAGAGTATGGTAGAGGTGGAACTCAAACTGGTGTTTCTCGTGCAAGAGATATAATCAATGGTGATTTAAGTATCTCAAGCATAAAAAGAATGTTTAGTTTCTTTAGCCGACACGAAAATAATAAAGGTAAGCACTATTCTGCTAAAGAAAAAGATGGTGGTCCAACAGCTTGGAGAATAGCTTGGGCATTATGGGGAGGAAACGCAGGATTTAGTTGGTCTAAGAAAAAGGTTAAAGAAATAGCTAGAGAAGAAGAAAAAAATAGTTATACTATGGAAAATAAAGAAATTAGATTATATAGAGCAGAATATCAAGTCACAAAAGACGAAGATAAGGATGAGAAAAGAGTTAGTGGTTATGCTGCTTTATTCGATACAGATAGTAGAGATTTAGGTTTTAGAGAAACCATATCTCCTGATGCTTTTGATGGTCGTTTAGACGATAATGTAATCTTAACTTTTAATCACGATCCAAATTTAATATTGGATAGAAATATGGGTGGTACTTTAAAACTATCTGTAGATGAAAGAGGATTACGATACGATGCTACTTTACCTAACACAACAACTGGTAATGATGTAGCAGAATTAATGAAACGAGGTTTACTTTATGAATCTTCATTTGCTTTTACAGTAGAAGAAGATGATTGGAGTAAAGACGGAGATATAACAAGAAGAGAAATTAAAAAAATTGGTCGTCTTGTTGATGTTTCTATAGTTGGTGTTGGTGCTTACGCTAATACTGACGTTGCACTTCGTTCTAAAGAAGCTTTTGAAACAGAAGCGACTATAGAAGAAACCCCTCAAGTTGAAGAAGTGGAGCAAAAGGTTGAGGAATCATTTGATGATTCAAAGTTAAATTTATTAAGTAACGAATTAAAATTAAAAAAACGAATATGAAAAATTCGATTGAAATTCGTCAAGAGAGAGCAGAGCTTATCGGAAAAGCTGATGCTTTATTAAACTTGGCAAAAGAAGAGTCTCGTGACTTTAGTGCTGACGAGCAAACTTCATACGATGGTATGATGACTAACATTGACAAACTAGCTAAAGACATTGAGGTAGTTGAACGTCAAGAAAAATTAAACGCTGAGATAGCTTCTAATGTATCTTCTACTCCTTCAGTAGAGCCAAAAGAAGTTCGTGAGTATTCTTTCTTCAAAGCTATTCAAGGTTCTGTAGATGGTAATCTTTCAGGTGTTGAAAAAGAAATGCACGAAGAAGCTCAAAACGAAGCTAGAAGTGTAGGTAGAACTATCAATGGATTAGGTATTCCTTCATTTATGTTAGAGAAACGTGCTGATGTAACTCAAGCAGGTTCTGCTATTGCTCCTACAAATGTATTAGCTTATGCTGATGCTATGCGTGAGGCTTCTGTGTTTGACAAAGTTGGTGCAAACATTTTATCAGGTCTTTCAGCTAACACTACTATTCCTGTAACTGGAGCTTCTTCAGTAGAATGGGAAGGTGAGGTTGATGTAGCAGCAAATGGTGGTGCTCAATTCGGAAAAGTTGAATTGACTCCAGTTCGTTTAGCAGCTTATGTAAATATCTCTAAGCAATTATTATTGCAAAACGGAAATGCAGCAGAGGCAGCAATCATTCGTGATTTAGGTCGTGCAGTAGGACAAAAAATGGATGCAGCTATATTTACTACAGCAGGTGTATCAGGTGCTCCTGATTCATTAGGTGAATTAGCTTCTACTACATTTACTGAGGCATCTTACTCGGCAAATGCTTCTATTATGGCTGACTTTGTATCTGCTGAACAAGCTTTAGCTGAAGCAGGTGGATTAGAAGGTAACTTATCTTATGTTGCTTCTCCTGCTTTAATGGCTGAGTTGAAGCGTTCTGCTCAAGTAGCTTCTGTAAGTGCAGGTGTTCAAGGAAACTTAATTAATGGTTACCCTGCTTACTTCACTAACGGATGTACTAAAACTGGTTCAGCTTCTGCTGATTTCTACTTCGGTGACTTCTCTAAACTATATATCGGAATGTTCGGTGGTTTAGACATTATGGTAGATCCTTATTCTGTAGCTGTAAATGGTCAGACTAGATTGGTACTTAACCAATATATGGACTGGGGTGTTTCTGATGGTGCAGGATTCGTTAAAGCTACATCATTGATAGCGTAACATCTGAATTATATTTATAAAAGGGAGTCCTTCGGGACTTCCCTTTATTAACTTTTATAATACTATACAATAAGATGCCACACGATTACTTGCACAATATATATAACTTTGACAACTACGAGTATCTAAACCCAAGTCAAAACAGATATGGGAATTTAGAGCTAATGACGGCTGCAACTACTCAAGTAGTTACAACTGCTGAATTAAAGGCTCAACTTAGAATTGATACTTCTGATGAGGACACTTTGTTGGCTACATATATATCTGCTGCGACTCAAATGGCTGAACACTATTGTAATAGACACTTTATAAACGCTAGGTATGAATTGTTCTTTTATGAAGATTTACCTAGTACCTTTAGTTTGTATTTTCCTGATGTTACAATGGATTTTGGTCAAGCGGCAAATACTGACGATGGTTTACTTTACTTATCAGATGCAACAGATAATACTTATAATATACTAGGATTTGGTAATTACATTCTTAAAAATTCAAATCCTTACATTTTTTGTAAAAGCAGTATTTTTGTTGAACCTACAGGTATTGTACCTATGGAGGGTATGGATGGTGATAATAAATCACGTTGGATTTTTAGATTCAAGACAGGAATGGGTGCATCAGCAAGTAATATTCCTGATGCAATTAAACAAGCGATTAAATTAATTGCAAGTGATATGTATTATTTCAGAGAGGATCGCAAGAGAGCTTTTCCAATGGCTTCTGAGATATTACTACAACCTTATAAATGTTATTTATAGGATATGGCTTTTATTTCTCAAATAAAGGCAGGTGAATTTAATATTCGACTTCAACTTAAATCACCTAGTGGTACTCGAAATAGTTTTGGTGAAACACCTGTTGCTAGTTATGATTTAGAAAAAACTATTTGGGCTAAAAAAAGTGTTACATCTTTGCGAGATATAAATGAAAAATTTGAAGGAGACCAATTACAATCTTACGGAAAGTTTTTTATACAAATTAGATATGATGAATATATAAAAAATTTTATATTTCCTAACTGGATATTAGTAGACCCTAATACAGATGAAGTATATGAGATTTTAAGTTATATAATAGACCCTAGAAAAGAATATATAGAGTTCTTTACTAAAATTGATATAAATCAATCTATACTTTAATATGGCTGATAATAGAACGATACGAGTACAAGGAATTCAAGATGTTCAGCGTAGTTTAAAAAAACTAGGTCAAACATCTCGCCAATCTCGTACAGCCATAAACAAAGCTCTTAGACCTGCTGCAAATAAATTAGCTAGAGGTATTCAAAGTGCTTATAAAAGAGAGTTTAATAGTAACTCTAATTATAAAAGAAAAAGTGGTAGAACTCCAACCTTTAAAACTATTGGTATAATTACAGCTCGTCAGTCGAGAGAGCCAGGTTTATTTGTTGGTCCTATTGTTCGTAAAACCACACCTATAAGAATTAAAGGGAGAGATAGTAGAAACTTACCTGCGATGCAAATTAAAGGTAATGCAATACAATCTCCTCGACCTGATGTGTTTCAGGCTACAGCTAGAAAGATGGAATCACAGATTTATGTTCAAGCTGAGAAAGACTTAGATAAGTTATTAGATAAAATGATTAAACAAGCAGGATTTTAGATGTTTGCAGTAATAGGAAAAGAAATAGTAACAAAGTTACAAGCAACAGCAGCTTTTACAGCAGTTAATGGTAATAACAAGGTTTTTCCAGTTATTGTACCACAAGATAAGATTTTTCCTTGTACGACTTATGAAATAACTAATGTATCAAACTTTTTATCTAAAGGTGGATCGCTTAACTCTTGTGATGTATCAATTCGCATCGCTTGTTTCGCAGACTCTTATAACACAACATATAATCAAGCCAAGGCAGTCGTAGAAGCCTTAGACTTGTTCGAGGTGACTTATACCGAAGATAGTGTGAGTTACACAGCGAAATTCAGATTTCTTGATTTAGACGATGACTATTTTAAGACTTCTGAGAAATTCTACAAAAACATAAATTTTAACTGTCTAATAATTAAAAATTAAAATAAAATGGCAATTCAAAACGCAACAGACGTAGTTTTAAGTATAAGTACATCAGATGGAAAAGAAGCAGTAGCTCACTCAACTTCTTGTAGTTTATCAGTAAATGTAGACCTTCGTGACTCTACAACAAAATCTTCAGGAGGATGGCAAGAAAACTTAGGTGGTCTTAAATCTTGGGAAATGAGTGGAGATGCTTTTGTTGATATAGCAGGTCCTACAGGTGCAGATGTAGAGCAACTTTTCACTATATTAGAAGCTAGAACAGCAGTAGAATGTGATTTTGGTTTAAATGGTATGCTTTATAGAGGTGATGCTATAATTACTTCAATTTCTATTGATGCAGGTGTAGAAGAAAACGCAACTTATTCAATATCTTTAACAGGAACAGGTACGCTTACACAAAATCCATAATATTAACTTTTAAATCCAATTATTATGGCAATTAAAAACGCTTCGGATTTATTGGTTTATGCTAAGACGACTAACCCTGCTAAACAAGTTACTAGGGTTAGAGTGTTGACTACAGACCCTATTGAAGTTCCTGATGGTGGAACTACTGGTACTGTTAAAATAGATAACATTACTAATGATAGTGGAACTATCTATGATGATATATCTACAGCAGCAAGTACTAATACAGGTTCTACAGTTTTAACAGCTATATCTAATTTACTAACATCAGCAACTTATGATTATGTTGCAAGTGCAGAGCAAACAGATGGTAATTATAAGTATAGAGATTTTACTAATGGTGCTGTAGGAATAGTTCCTACATTATCTATTAAAGATGGTACAGCTACTCTTAACGAAAACGCTGTTATCATAGAAATAGTAACACCAGGCTCATCAGCAATATTTGACCCTGTAGCTTATAGTACATCAGCTTCGTTTAGCACTAATATTGATTTAAGAGATGTAACCAACAAGGATTCAGACGGATGGTCTGAGTCTTTGGGTGGTTTAAAGTCTTTTGAGGTATCAACCGACTTATTACAATCAATTAATCCTGATGTACCTTTAGATGGTACTGATTTCTTCGATAAACTTAAAAATAGAAGTTTAGTCGATTTAAGTTTCTCTGATAGAATTAGAAACATTATTCCCACTAACCTTACTCAAAGTGGGGTTGATAATTTTACTTTATTGAGTAGTCTGTCACAAACTAATTTACAAGCTGATCCATTTTCTAATTATACTGCTTCTCTTCTAACAACAGGGGCTTCAACAAGCAATGAAGCTTTAAGATATACTGTTAATGCAACTAGATTACATCGTAAAAAAATAAACTTTTCTTTATATGTAAAAGGTCAAGGTAGTACCACTCAATTCGATATTGCATTTAGCGGATTGGGTGTTTCTTTTATAGGTAATAATATTAAAGCAACTATTGTAGAAGGTAGTGGAAGTGCTACACATTTAGCAGGTATTTACTGGCGAGTAACAGGTTTAAGTACATCAAGTTGGACTAGAGTATCTTTTCAAACAGATATAATAGATGTACCAGGTGCTACTTCATTAATTTATTTTAATGTTTATCCTGGAGTATATAATTCTCAAAATAATGAGCAACTTTTAACATCATCTTGGCAAATTGAATTATCACCTGAAGTAACCGATTATCAAAACCCTACCGATATTACACATTGGCAAGGAAACGCACTTGTATCTAGTTTAAGTTTTGACGCAGGAGTCGAAGATAATCTAACTTGTTCGGCTACATTTACTGGTACAGGTAACATTTATCCGAATGGACTTGGTTCTGAGTTGATAGAAGATACAGGGTTTGATGACCCTAGTTATTGGTCTGTGTCGGGTGGTTCTGCTGTTGTAGAGAATGGTTATGGTAAAATTATCACTACAAGTGCATTAGCAAAAATATATAAAAATTTAAATTTAACACCTGGAGATTTTTACTTATTAACTTATACTGTACACACAAGTACGCAAGGTAGTTTATCTATTCACGATGCGTGGGAAAATGGCTCTGAAATAGATGTGGAAATACCTTCAGCAGTTGGCACTTATTCAGTATTATTAAAACCAGGTGATTCGAATTTAGAAATTAAAAGAACTTCAGGTGCAACTACAATTTGGCTAAGTTCAATATCACTAAAGAAAGTTTTATAAATCGATTAAATTAAATTAAAACAAAAATGAAAAAGGTAGAAATAGGCGGTCAAAAGAGACCGATTAGATTTAGTTATTTAGCTTTAAAAGACATCTGTAACGATTGTAACTTAAAGTTAAATGAAATGGATCAACTAGGAACAGAGATAGACCACGTTGGTATTATCGCTTACTATGGTCTAAAATATGGTGCTAAGAAGAACGGAGAAGAGTTTAAGTACAAAGTTCGAGATATTGAACAATGGATAGACAATGAAGATTTCGGTAAGATAAATGAAATCTTTGAAGCGTTCCAATTAGACCAACCTCAGAAAAAGGGAAAGTAGCAGAGGGAGAGGAAATTATTGATGAAGAGACAGGTGAAGTAGATTGGGATAAGTTAGAAGAAGTTGGATTGGGAATGTTGGGGTTAAGTGATGAAGAATTATATGATTTGACTCCACGTTCCTTAGATAACAAAATAAGAGGATTCAAAAAATACAACGAACAATTATCTCAAAATAATTGGGAACAAACTAGAATGATAGTACACAGTTGTATAGTACCTCACTCGAAACATCGACTTAAACCAAAAGAATTAATGCCTTTCCCTTGGGATAGCAAATATAAAGTTAAAAAAGATGTTGCTAGTAAAGAGCAAATCGCTGAGGTTTTAAAGAGATACAAACTAACAGAACCTAAAAAAATCAAAGTTTAAAATGGGTGGAGTAAAAACTATATCGATAATTGTAGCTGCTAATATCAAAGGCTTAGAGGCAAGTCTTGGTAAAGCAAATAAATCAATAGCAGGTTTTGCTTCTAACGCAGCTCGTATTGGTTCGACACTTACTTTTGGTGTTACAGCACCTTTAGTTGCTATGGGTAAATCAGCTTTCGATACATTCTCTCAGTTTGAGAATGGTATGATGAAGGTAAACACAGTAACAGGTGCTACTGCCGAAGAATTTAAAATGCTTACTGGAGAAGCTAAACGATTAGGTGCAACTACTCAGTTTACGGCATCTCAAGTAGCCGAATTACAATTAATATTAGGTCGTAAAGGTTTTGATCCTGAAGCTATAAAAGGGATGCAACAATCTATATTAGACCTTGCTTTAGCTACTGGAGAAGATTTATCTTTAGCAGCAGAAGTTGTATCTAAATCTATAAATGCTTTTGGACTCGAAACAGAGGAATCAGCAAGAATAGCTAATACTTTAGCAAGTGCAGCAGCCAATTCATCCGTAGAACTTAGTACATTCGCAACAGCCTTCGGTCACGCAGGTGCTTCTGCAAAAGCAGTTGGTGTAGATATAGAAGAATTATCTGCGATGATGGGTGTTTTAATGGATAATGGTATTAAGGCATCTAAAGCAGGTACAGGACTTCGTAAAGTATTTATGAAGTTAAATGAAGAGGGTATTCCTTTCGGCTCTACACTAGAACATTTGTCTAGTGGTACAATGAGTCTTAGTGAGGCTCAAGATTTAGTTGGAACGACAGCAGCAAACCAATTACTTATACTATCTGAGAACAGAGATAAGTTAGCCGAATTAACCGATGAGTATGATAACAATACAACTAGGTTAAATGAAATGGCAGATGCGATGAGTAAAACTACTGTCGCAAAAGTAAAGAAAATGCAATCGGCAATAGAAGGTCTAAACTTAGAATTAGGTGCTTTACTTGCTGATAGAATTATGCCACTTATAAACTTTTTAACTAACCTAGCAAATAGGTTTAGTGGCTTAGATGATACAACACAAAACCTTATAATAACGATAGGAACTATTGCAGCAGCTATAGGACCACTAGCTTTAATAATAGGTGGTTTAGGTGGAGCATTAGTAGCAGGATTAGTTGCAATGGGTAATTTTGTAGTAGCCGCAGCCCCAGTAGTTCTTATTGTTGGGGCTATAGTTATTATAGTAGACAAGCTAATACAAGTCTTAGGTATTTTAGGTCAAGCTGTTATAGATAATGGTAAGGCACTAAAAGAGAGATTTCAAAATATAGCAAATTCTATAGGTAACTATTTTATTGATATGTTCAATAAGACTGTTACTAGATTAAGAGATGCAGCTTCCAAGTTTGGTATAACAATATTTGAAAATTTTACACCAAAAGAGGGATTAACTATTATACCTGATGATGAATTGACTAAATTTGGTAAGTTCTCAGATAGTGCTTCAAAGTTTATGGATACATACAAGAACTTTAAAAGCAGTATTGGTGAAGGTATAATGGGTGTATTTGATTTTAGTGTTGCAGGAGGTGGGGATGAAACAACACCTAAGAAAGAACCTAAAACACGATCCCTTCAAGAAGCTTACGATGCTATATTTGGAGATGGTGCTTGGGCAGCATATCAAGAAGATATTAGATTAAAACAAGAGCAATTAGCATCAACTCAAAGATGGACTAATTCACTTAATAGTTTAGCTGTTAGTTTATCTCAAAATTTTGCTCAAGCATTTGCTGATGTTATTTTAAGTGGTGGAAATTTCTTAGAGGGTATGAAGCAAATATTTATAGATTTAGCAAAACAAATTGCTTCGATGATAATTAAAGCACTTGTTCTAACTGCTATACTTTCTTTAACTGGACTTGGTGGAACTGCCGCTGCACAAAAAGCTTTTGGAGCAAATCAAGGATTTAAAGATATATTAGGTGGTCTGTTTGCAGGTGGATTTGCCAACGGAGGTCAACCGCCTTTAGGTAAAGTCAGTCTCGTTGGGGAACAAGGACCAGAATTATTCGTACCTTCACAAAAAGGAACAATTATACCTAACCACGCTTTAGGTGGAGGGGCTATACCTGATGTAAGAATATCGGGTGATGATTTATTGATTGTATTCGATAGAGCTAATAGAAGAAAAAGTAGAAGATAAATTATGGCTTTAAGATTTGGTAAATACCGATACACTAACATTTTAGGTGAAAAAGGTTCAAATTGGAACATTGAGATTTGGAAGAAAGATTATGCTGATGTTAATACTCAAGGTAATCCACAACTTTATCCTGAATTAGCTTCTGCTAGAGAATTTTCAAGTATAGCAGTTTTTAATAATTATTGGAATAACGCAAGTAATTGGTCTTGGACTTCAGACAATGGAGGAGCAGCAAGACACGCTTCAGGTTCAACTGATGCTTTAATCTATGATTATAGTGGTGGCAATATTATTGATAGTGGTGTAGCTTATGAAGTAACAATAGAATTAGCTAGTGTAACATCAGGAAGTATTCAAGTAAAATTAGGAACAGCAGCAACTGCTCTTTTTAATTCAAATGATGTACATACAGAAATTATAACAGCTAATGGAACTCAATTATCTATTGACCCTACTGGAGGTTTTGCTGGAGATGTAAAAGAAATATCAGTTAAAAAACACTTTGCTCCTGCACTTGAATTTAATACTGGAGGTGAGGGATTTGAAATAACTTGGAATGGTCGTGGAGGAACAAGAAATAGAGAATTTTTAGGTTCAGAATGTAAACTTAGTTATATAGTTGAAAATGATACCGATGAAAACTTTTTGTATGATTCGATTGCTTTAGGTTACAAAGAATACTACATAAGAATTTATAGAGGCATTGTACAAGATAATAATTTATGGTGGTTTGGTTACATTCAACCTGCATTTGATGCTATAGAAAATGGACCTTACCCTTATGAATTTAATTTAACGGCAACAGATTCTTATGGATTTTGGGCTAAAGAAAAGGATGAGTTTTTTAGTGGTGAAGCTGAAAAAAATGCATCCCACAATATAAGAGATATATTACTTACAATAGGTACTGATATGTCTTTGAAACCAACATTAAACACACCTAATCCTGCTTATGGTAATGATGCTCCAATACCTGTAAGTTTTAATTGGCTAAGAACAAGTATGGATTGGTGGTCATCACCTCACACATACAATGAAGATGACCCTGCTGCGTTATATTTTGTGTCTAAAGGTTTTGTTAGTAAACCCACAACCTTAGATGAAGATGGTAATATTGAAGAAGATCCTGATGCGTATAAATATAAACCTTCTGATGTATTTGATGGAGTTCTAAAAGCATTTAATACTGTTGGTTTTTTAGCAGAGGGTCATTATAACTTTATTCAACCAAATAATTTAGCAGATAATACAAGTGGTGATTTGTCAGTTTATGAATACAATTCTAGTACTCAATCTGACCCTTCTAATCCATTAACCTTAAACACACTACTTACTATAGACCAATCTAGTAATGTAATTTTAAGAGGCTCTACAATTAATTATGAGCCTAGCTTTGAGAGTGTAAAAGTAAATCACAAAGGAGGTTTTTCTAATTTTGACATAGGTTCAGGTCAAGATTTAACAACATCGTTTTTAGCAGGTTCTTTACAATCAGGTCTATCGGGTCAATTACAATTAAGTTTCTTTGCAAAACATTACGAAAGAATAAATACATCTGATTTCAGTTTAAATACAGGTTATGATGTAGTACAAACAAGTTTCAAAACAACAGCTACATTAACTATTCGTATTACTGACGGAATAAATGAAAGATATTTAGTTCAGACTTCTCAAAGTAACACTCTACAATGGCAAACTTCTTCGGGGTCTATTACTATAAAAAGAGGTTACGCTGTAGAACAAACAGAGCCGATAAATAATGAAAGTCAAATGTGTGTTGGTTTAGTTAGTAACCCAATACCTAACAATCCAATAGGTAACTCTTATGGTCCTATGGATGTTGCAACATTTAACACTTATCAAAAATTTTACTCTGAATTAATATTTGATGCTTTTATTGAATATCCTGATATATCAGGTGAAATTTACATTCAACTTACGGCTGATAACGACTATTATCAAGGTGATTCTACTGCAGTAGGAACATATCCTAACATTGATTATCAATGGGAATTTTTAAATGTTAATGACCCTACACCTGTTCAAGAGTCAACAACTTGTGAAAACATTACATTAATACCTATTGAATTTAACAACGATAATGATGTAACAGATGGTATTATATATACTGCATCACAAACAAACAATGATGCAATAGAGCAATTTGATTTAGGTGATGTTAGTTTAGGGCAAAGCTCAGTTAATAATTTATATTCTTTTCAATATAATTCAGGGTCAATTTATGAAGTAGTACCTGGTTTTAGGAAAGGTAATAGTGGTAGTTATATAAACGCATCACAATTATTAGTAAACCAATTTTTAGAACTTCAAGTAGAACCTTTAGAAATATTACAAGCTGATATACAAAGTGCTAGTATATCTCCTTTAAAATTAGTTAAGTATTCTATTAATAATGATAGTTCCTATAAATACTATTCATTTTTAGGTGGTACATTTAAAGCTCAATCAGAAATACTTACAGGTGAGTGGTATAAGGTAAACTCTATCTCTACAAATATTACAGGAGGAACAACACCTGACGGACCATCTCCACAACCTCCAATAGATGATATAAATCAAATAGTCAATCAACAAAATTTAGTTGGTCGACAAATGATTGACAATAATAGTTATGGTGAAATTGCTTCTGCTATTAATAATGGTACTACAGACACAAAAATTACACTAAGTGCAAATAGTAAGGGTAAAATATATAATGGTCAAAAATTAGTATTGACTTATCCTGATGGATCAAATCCACTTGTTTTAACAGCATCAGGAGATTCTACAACAAGTGATACTCAAATAGATTTAGCGTCATTTACATTAAAAATTACATATCCTCAAGGCTCAATACTAAGCCCTTTATTATATGATTTAACAAATGTTATAACAGGTGGTGGTGGAGGTACACCAGGAGGGCAAGACACACAAGTACAATTTAATGACAATGGCTCTTTTGGTGGTACTGATTTACTTAAAGTTACAGGTACGAATGAACTGACTATTGGTGGTACAAATACAAATACTAAATTAAATGCAGGTGCTGATATTGTATTAGGTGCTGATGTGGCAGGTGGTACTAGCTCAACAATTCAGTATTTAGATAGTGGTAGTGTAAACAGAGTAATGCTTGGGGCTTATGCTACAGATATTGTAGTTCTATCAAATAGAGCAGCAAATGGTATAGTACAGATTAGAGCAAACAATGCAACAGCAGGAGGGGCAGGTGAGCTTATTATAGCTACATTTAAAGATACATCTGTAGACTTTTTAGAAGATGCTGAGTTAAGAGGTACAAATATTGGTAATATATTTAATTTACAAGCTTATTTGACTGCTGTTGATTTTTGTATGACAACACACGGCAGCCATCCAGCTTTTACTGTTAGAAATGGTGGGAGCTCAGAAGTAAGTAGTAGTGGTTTATCTCAATATGCTACATTTCAAGTACCTATAGGTTATAAAGCAACACACGTTCAAGTAAATGGTGGAAATAGCTCATCTACTTTTGATGTTTATGCTTGTAGTGTAACAAATCAAACAGCAACATCTTTAACAAGTTCTCCATCTGTAAACACAAATCAATCTCTGTCAACCCAACAAACAGGAGCACTTGGTAGTTATTTAAGCATTAAATATACTCCTGGTGCAACAAGACGAGCAGTTTACGGAGCAGTAATAACATTAGCAAGAGTATAAAAAGGGAGGTTGATTGTAGTGTATCTTTTCGCTACCTTTTCGATAGACTACTTTCACTCCCTTTAAATTAAAATAACAAAATAAAGTAATGCAAGTGACAATAGGAATAATAGAGTTAATAATATCAGTAATAGTATTACTCTCAACAGGCGTAGGTGTTTGGACTAACCTACAAACTAAAGTAACTAAACTTTCTTCTAGGGTATATCACTTAGAACAATCTGATAACGAATTAAAAGTTATCTTAGCAGATATATCGACTAAGCTACACAAGATAGAATTATTGTTAGCTGCTAATCAAATCAAAGAGAAATGAGATTAAGTAAAAACTTTGTGTTATCAGAGATTACTCGAAGTAACACAGCCAAAAGACTTGGAATAGATAATGAACCGACAAAAAAAGACTTGGAGAATATCCAAAGACTTATTACAAATATTTTACAACCTCTTCGCAACCATCTTGGTCCTATCAGGATTAGTAGTGGTTATCGCAACAAGGAACTCAATCGTGCTATTGGTGGAAGCACTAAGTCACAGCATTGTAAAGGCGAAGCACTTGATATACAATTTTGGAGAGATGGTCAAATGTGTAATAAAGAAGTTTACGACTGGATTATAGATAACGCAGTTGAGTTCGACCAAATGATAAATGAATTTGATTTTGCTTGGATTCACATATCTCTTAAAAAATCTAACAACAGACGAGAAGTACTAGAAGCCTACAAAGATAAGGATGGCGATACTAAGTACCGATACGCACCTGATATAATTACATTATGATAAAGAATATTCTTAAAAGTTTAGTAGGACAAGCTTCTACTATAATAGACGATGTAGTAACAACTGATGAAGAACGATTAAAACTTAAAAATGAGTTTGAGAAAGTTATACAAGAACACGAGAAGGAAATGTTTGCTCTTGAGGTTCAGGACAGAAGTAGTGCTAGAACAATGTTTATGGACGATAGCTTTATACAAAAAATATTGGCTATCATCTTTACTTGTGCTTATTTCTTTTTATCTTACACGATGTTTAAGTTCTTTGTGTTAAACACGCTAGAGCTGTCAGATTACGAGATAGGATTTGTTAGTAGTGTATTCGGTGCTATGTCAAGTAAAGTAAACACTATTATAGACTTCTTCTTCGGTGGATCGTCTAAGTCTAAATCTAAGTAATAATATGCCTTGGCTTCCTAAACCAAGAGATAGACGAACTAAGGCTGAGAAAAACAAGTCTTGGGGAGGTGACACTTCTTTTTACAGAAAGAGTGCCTGGAGAAAGTTAAGGAAGGTTGTATTAGATAAGAATCCTTTGTGCGTTCATTGTTTAGACAAGGATATAGCAAAACCTGCTGATGTTGTCGACCACATTGTACCGATTAAGAAAGGTGGATCTGAATTAGACGAATCTAATCTACAAGGATTGTGTCACAGTTGCCACAATAAAAAGACATATTATGAAAATAGACAAAAATAGATATAGGAGTAAATATGAAGAAGATGTTTGTTCTAAATTACATAAAAGTAAAGTCCCTTTTGAGTATGAAACTATTAATCTTTACTACGAGATTTCCGAACAGCGAAAATATATTCCTGATATTATACTCCCAAACGGAATCGTTATTGAACTAAAGGGAAGATTTACCTCTAAGGATAGGAAGAAGATGTTACTGGTAATAGCACAACACCCTGAGTTAGATATAAGAATGGTCTTTATGCGACCTAACAATAAGTTAAATAAGAATAGTCGCACAACTTATGCCCAATGGTGCGATAAGAATAACATAAAATGGGCTAACAAATATATACCTACAGAATGGATAAAGGAAGGCAAAAAACACCCGAAGAGGTAGCAGAAGAAATATTCGGAAGTTGGATAGTGGATTCTACTGAAGAAGAACAAGGAGAGGACTAATTGTCCTCTTTTTCTTTTCCTAAGTTTTCTATTTCCAAGTCAAGCATCTTTCTGTTGTGGTCTCCACTAGGCTCAGTAATATTCCACTCGTATCGAAACGGCTTCTTTTCCTCAAGCTCGATTAACTTTTGTAAATACACAGCCATATCCATCGCTTCTTCTTGGGCGTGTTTAAGCCACTCTAACTTAGTTAAATCGTTTCGTTCCATCGTAGTACCATATTTCTTTTTACCTACCTCAGAACGCTTTAAAATCTTAAAACAAACTTGTTCTTCTATGCTACTCATAATCTCTTTGGTTAAAACTTTCCACTTACAGTTCCGTTAGGCTTCTTTATAATACCTCCGAATCCATTATTCTCCTTTACACGATCCATATACTCATCGCAACAAATCGCTTCGGGACTAACTACCTTATCATCAATTACCTTAATCGAATAACTTGATAGCTCTTTAACTTCTTCGCACTTATTACATTTAAACTTTGCCATAACACTCGCTAATATACAAAAAAAAAGGACATCTACAAGTAGACATCCTCTTCCCATTTTTAACCAAAAAACTTACGAACTATGCAAAAAAAACATAAGAACGAGTCAAATATACAAAACTTTTCCTTTATCATACTCTAATAAAGTAATATACTTATAAACAAAACTTTTTCTACCAAAGTCAGTAGACTCAGGCATTGTTCTCCAAACCCAATTACTTATTTTAGTTTTGTTTAAGTTGAATACTAACACAGAATCGCAATCAAAGAAGTTAATATACAAACCTTGAGCTGCCTTTTCATTTTTAGTCTTTCTTAATATCCTTTCGTACTTGTGCATCTCTAGTATTAATCCTTCAGGATATTTACTCTTAGCTGTATCTAAAGTAAAGTTTCTTTGTTTCATCTCGCAATAGAACTTCCTATCATCCCATTCGTAGGTAAAATCCCAAAAATCATACTTTCCCTCACAAGGGACACAATCAATTTTATACTTACTAGCGAATCGGTCTAACAAGTTTAGTTCTTTTTCAGTCATATCTATTTTTTAAAGTCCACAATAACCTGAATCACATTCATTGAAGTCATCGAAGGATAATTCAGTTTGAGTTTTAAAGTTTTTTATATCTAAATAAGTTAATGATGTAGATTTAAGTGTATCGTTTGGATATTTTCTATTTTTTTCTAAATCACTAAAAACTTGCATTTTATTAGTGTGAGTTTTCCATAATTTATTTAATAGCATTTCGTTTCTATGAAAACATCCTACACAATTATTTATTTGAGCAAATCTAACAGGTTTATCTGCCCAAAATTTTTCAACATCATCCTTAAATATACCATCATCAATTAATGGGAACTCTTGTCTTTGCCATTCAGTTGTTTTCCATTTATTTCTACCTCCCTTATGTTTACCTACAATATGTTTAAACTCTAAGAAACCATTATCGTTATATTTAGATGTTGTATTTTTTGCTCTACGCATTTCGTTAGCTCTAAATCCTATTCTAAACAACGCAGGTGTTTTTACCTTATCTAACCACCATTCAAATATTGGTTTCATCTTTAATTGATTTGTACAATATCTTCTTAATGGAGAAGGTAACATATTATTTTCAGGTCTTTTAATTAAAGATTCCATTGTGTCTTTTGAACTAACCCAAACAATCTCTCTACCTATAAATTGCTCTAAATCAAATATAGTATAAATAATTTCATCCATCTCTAGTGTACCGATAAACTCAACACCTATTCTATCTGAAACCATTTGCCTTAGTTTAGCATCAGGAAATAAACAAGACTTATCGTTAGTCCTAACTAAACTAAATACATCGTAATCAGCAGGATAATTAGCTGCTATATAAGCTGAAGTCTTACCACCTGATACTGAATTAACTGTTATCATCTCTTTTATTTAATTTAGTTAATATATCTAACTCTTGCTTGAGTTCTATAACAGCATTAGCCATCTCCATTTCATTGGCATTGGCTAAAAGCTTTTCTCTTTTATAAGCCATCATTTGTGTGTGTACCCAAGTAAATGCTAACGCACTTTCCTCGAACACCTTTAATCTAGGCTTTAACTTCTCAGCTTGTGGATGTCCCTTAAATTGCTTGAACATCTTAATCACCTCTTTTTGATGTGCTATAAACTTATCGAGACTATTCATCTCGTCTAAATTCGGGTCGGCTTCTCGCAATAAATTAATTGCTTTTAGTGTAATTTGGTCGGGCATAGTAGTTTAGTAGTTTTAATCCATACACCATATAGGAGTCTTTTTTCCTACATAAGAATTAATGGTGTTATAATTTAAATATTCAATCGCATCAGTTTCTGACATATCCTGATCAGACATAAGTATTTTAACGCACTTTTTGTATGAATAAATTAACTTTTGTGATTGGTTGCAAACACCTATTACAGCATCATCAAAACCATCAGCAATCATAAAATCTTCTAGTGCGTAAAATTCAAGTATTTCTTCTAGTTTATTCATAGCTTAAAATATATCGTTAGTTGGTCTTTTGATTATCGTTTCTTGTATCGGATCAATTAAA
>Ga0213862_10000282_pt1 | contig 22412 bp, 37 predicted proteins | sample PICome_7_FD_160092 | JGI IMG/M metagenome (GOLD analysis project Ga0213862, IMG submission 160092) | Coastal seawater microbial communities near Pivers Island, North Carolina, United States - PICO266 | ecosystem: Environmental > Aquatic > Marine > Coastal | place: USA: North Carolina... | reverse complement strand
TGGGTAAACTTTGTTGGTACTGGTACTGTTAGTATAAATGCTTCTGGAAATGTATCTAGTATAACTGATAATGCTGTTGGTAATTATACAGTTAATTTTACTACAGCTATGCCTGATGATGATTATTCGGTAAATGGGTCAACTTCATCTGCAGTTAACAACAATGTATTTATTGCTGGAGCAACTGTTCTACCTACAACAAGTGCATATAGGTTTAATACAAGAGCCTCATCAAATGTTAATTTAGATATGCCTATAGTCAATGTAAATTTTATAAGATAAAAGGAAAAGTAGAATGAGAATAATATATGAAACAAGTGATGGTGGAGTAGCAGTTATTGTTCCTGCACCTGAGTATTTATTAACCCACACTATGGAAGAACTAGCTGCTAAAGATGTACCAGCAGGAGCTAATTACGAAATAGTAGAGGATAGTGTAGTACCATCAGATAGAGCATTTAGAGGTGCATGGACATGGGCATAACAGTAGACATAACTAAAGCTAAAGTCATTACTAAAGACAGACTTCGTGAAGAACGAAAGCCTTTACTTGAAGCACAAGATATTTTGTTTATGCAAGCACAAGAAGCTGGCACATCAACTACAGCTATAGTTACAGAGAAACAAAGACTAAGAGATATTACTAATCAAGTAGATAGTATGACAACCTTAGACGAGCTTAAAGGAGCAAGTGTGTAATGAGTTCAATAGTCCTTACAGGAGATACAAGCGGAACTGTTACTGTATCAGCACCAGCAGTAGCTGGCACTAGGACTATAACACTTCCTGCTGCTACTGGTACTGCTATATTAGAAGATGGTAGTAATAATTTACAAATGAACTCAGGGTTTGGTTCTTCTGCAACTGCTTATGGTGTTAGGGCATGGGTTAATTTTAATGGTACAGGAACAGTAGCAATTAGAGATAGTGGAAATGTGTCAAGTATTACTGACCATGGTGCTGGTCAATATACAGCTAATTTTACTACTGATATGCCAGATGTAAATTACTGTGTTCATATAACTGGGTCTGTACAAGGAACAGTTACTAATAATGGTGGTTTTAATACTGCTCTTAGTAGGGTTTCAACTCCAGCAGTAGGCAGTGTTAGGTTTGAAACTTATTCAATTTCTAGTTTTGCAGACACTTTGCAAGCAAATGTTTCAATAGTAAGATAAAGGATAACCACACTTATGTCTAACATGACAGATTACGAAGCAGGACAGTTAGTAGCAGTAGTTACTCAGCTTAATAATGAAATAAGTGAAATGAATAAAACTTGCACTATGTTATCTGAACGAGTAAATGAATTAGAAAAACAAATGGCTAAAGGAAAGGGAATGTTTGCTGGAGCTATATTTATAGCAATGGGATTAGGTGGTATCGGTAGTACCATATTCTCTAAATGGTTTAATTAGGATACAAGATATGACTTACTTAGATATAGTTAATAACATTTTAAAACGATTAAGAGAGCGTACTGTATCAACAGTTAATGAATCTTCTTACTCTAGCTTGATAGCTGTACTTGTTAATGATGCAAAAGAATCAGTAGAAAATGCTTGGAACTGGAGTGCATTAAGAACTACATTAAGTGCTACTACAACCAGTGGTATTTTTAACTATGAACTAAATGGTTCTTTAAATGCTTTAACAGTATTAGATGCAACAAATGTAACAGATAACTTTTTCTTAGATTACAAAGCAGCACACGATTTTAATAAATTCTTTTTAAGTAATGATGTAGCAACAGGCTCACCTTATTACTATTCGTTTAACGGAGTTAGTGCTGATGGTGATACACAAGTAGACTTATATCCTATACCAGACAAAGCATACACAATTAGATTTAACTGTGTACTTAGGTCAGACGATTTAGTAAATGATGCTGATACACTAACTGTACCAACTAAACCAGTAGAGCTACTAGCTTATGCAATGGCAGTAGAGGAGCGTGGTGAAGATGGTGGTATTAACCCTGTTAGTGCTTATGCTAGAGCTACTAATGCTTTACAAGATGCAGTAACTTTAGATGGTAACAAACACCCAGAGGAGTTAGTGTGGTATGAAAGCTAGAACAGTCTTTGTAGAATCACTAGCATCATCACCAGCAGATGTATACACAGTACCTAATAATATGAGATCAAAGTTAGTTCTTATTTTTGTATCTAACAGTGCAGGTTCTACTAGAGGCGATGTAAATGTAACTATTAACTTTGACTCTACAGAGATAACAGTATTAGGTGATAAGAGTTTAGGCTCTGGTGACTTTATAGAATTACAAATGAATGGTGGTTATGTAATGCTAGAAGCTGGTTATAAAATTAAAGGTTCATGTGCAGGTGGTACAGGAGTTTCTTGTATCCTTACAGTTGAAGAAGTACCATTTATTGTGAGTACAAACTAATATGGCAAAAGAATTAGTAACAGCATCACTGGTAGCACCAGCATTTTTAGGTTTAAATACTCAAGAATCTAGTTTGTCTAATGACCCTAGCTTTGCTCTTGATGCAAACAATTGTGTTATTGATGAGTTTGGTAGACTAGGTGCAAGAGAAGGTTGGTTTTATCGTACGTCAGGTAGTGATGGTATTAACCTACTAGGTATGCACCCCTTCTTAGATGTAGCTGGTGTTAATACTTTTATATCTTGGAACGCTACTACATTTAAAAAAGGTTTTAGTACACTTACTACAATAACACCTACTACAACTGATACTATATTAGCAGGTAACTGGCAGTGTGTAACCTTGAATGATAGAGCTTATTTCTTTCAAGCAGGTTACAAACCTTTGTACTACACTAACGAGTCTACTGCTGATGAGTTTAAAAGCATAGACCAACACGCTGATTATACAGGTACAGTACCTAGTGCAAACATAGTAATGAGTGCTTATGGTAGACTATGGGCAGCAGATACTTCCACTAACAAGACTACTGTATACTTCTCAGACCTCCTAGAAGGTACTAAATGGGGCAGTGGGAGTGCTGGTAGTATCAACATAGCAGGTGTGCTTCCAAAAGGCTCAGATGTCGTTACAGGGCTTGGTAGCCACAATGGTCATTTAATTATATTTTGTAAGAACAACATTATTATATTTAAAGACACTGATAGTTTTCAAGGTAGCTTTGATGTAAACACTTTACAATTAGTAGAAGTATTAGAAGGTGTTGGTTGTATTACTAGAGATACAATACAAAACACAGGTGCGGATATTTTATTTTTATCTGCTACAGGATTAAGAAGTTTAGGTAGAACGATACAAGAAAAGTCAGCTAAGTTAAATGACCTATCTAAAAACATAAGAGATTCTTTCTTAGGTAATGTAAATAGAGAATCTAACTTTAGTTTAATTAAGTCTTGTTACTTTCCTGAGAAAGCGTTTTATTTAATATTTTTACCAGAAGCAAAAACTATCTATGTATTTGATACTCGTAGACCACTAGAAGATAATGCTTATAGAGTAACAACTTGGAACAACTTAGACCACACTGATTTTGTTTACGATAAAACAACTAAAGAAATGTATCTTACACAAGCTAATGGCATAGCAGAGTATGGTGGGTTTACAGATAACTCTGTTGCTTACACTATGAGTTATTTTACTAATCACTTTGATTTAAATTATCCAAATCAAAACAAGTTATTAAAAAGAGCTGCTGTTACTGTTATTGGTTCTACTGCACAACCATTTAATTTAAAAGCTGGTTTTGATTATGTAACAAGCTACTTCTCGTTTCCGTTTACAATAAAAGATATACCAGTGTCAGAGTACGGAACAGCAGAGTATGGAGCTAATGCAGCAAGTGTAGCAGAGTATCAAGCAGGTATATCATTAGATAGATTAGATTCATCTGTATCAGGTTCGGGAAGCATCTTTCAGTTAGGTATAGAAGCAGAAATTGATGGTGGTTCTTTGAGTATACAAAAAGTAGATATTTACGGAAAACTAGGTAGGATTATATAAATGAGTAATTATTCAAAAACAACAGACTTTGCAGCTAAAGATGCCCTGACTACAGGTAACGCTAACAAAATTGTAAAAGGTACTGAGATTGATGATGAGTTTAGTGCTATTCAAACAGCAGTTAATAGTAAAGCTGACACCAATAGTCCAGCCCTTACAGGTGCTCCTACAGCCCCAACAGCTAGCTCTTCTACAGACAATACTCAACTAGCTACAACAGCTTATGTAACAGCTGCTGTTACCACTGCTATTGCAGCAACTAAGGAAGCAATATACCCAGTAGGTAGTATCTATACACAGGCTGCTGTAGCCACTAACCCAGCCACTTTATTAGGTTTTGGTACATGGGCTGCCTTTGGTGCTGGTAGAGTAATGGTTGGTTTAGATGGTGGTAATACACTGTTTGATACTGTTGAAGAAACAGGTGGTAGTGCTGATTCTATTCTTGTGTCACACACTCATACTGCTACTGTTACTGATGGTGGTCACGTTCATGGTGGTGTTTATCGTCCAGGAGGAGGCGCGGCAACAGATGATTTTAATGGTGATGAAACTTATAGTATGACTAATGACACTAGTTCAGCAGTAACAGGTATTACTGTTGCTAATAGCACAGAGGGTGTAAGTGCTACTGACACTAACTACCAACCTTACATAACAGTTTATATGTGGAAGCGTACTGCGTAGTATGGATAAAGTTCCTGTAGTAGAGGATAAGGCTTTTACTTTGTACTTAGAAGAATACAACAATTTGTTATTTATTCACTGTGATGTATATAAGTGGTTAAAGAGTACAAGAAAGAAAATGGAAATACATTTAGATTTTTTATTAAAAAAATACAACAGACCTATTTTTGCAGCACAGATAGATAATGATAACAAACACAGGAAGTTTTTAGATATGTACGGATTTAAATATGTTGGAGTTATAAAAGACTTTAAAGGTAATGATAGAACAATCTTTGTTAAAGGAGTAAATAATAATGGGTAGTGTTTTAGGTGGTGGTAGTAAAAAAGCCAAACCAGCAGAGCCTTACAAAGGAGCACAGTTTCAACCTTACACTTATACAAGCCAAGTAGGTACTACTACTGGTAAACCTGTTGGTTCGTATGGATTTAATGTAGAGTCTTCAATAGACCCAAGACTTACAAGTTTAGGTTATGCTGGATTACAAGCAGCAGAGCCTATGTTTACTGGATACTTACAAGAAGCTGGTAGGCAACTACCTATGTTTGGTGGTGTTGATGATGGTGAAAAAAGAGCAAGAGATATTTTTGCTACACAGTCTGCACTACTTCAACCTGAGTTTGCTCAACAAAGACAACAACTACAATCTAACTTGTTTGGTAGTGGTAGGTTAGGATTACAACTAGCAGGTGAAACAGCAGGTGCTGGTAATGTTGGTATGGTGCAACCAGATGCTTATGGATTAGGTTTAGCACAGTCTAGGGCTTTAGCTGAATTAAGTTCTAGTGCTAGGACACAAGCACAAGGAGAACAGGCACAAGCATACCAACAAGCACTATCAACTTTTGCTACTAATGAAGCTCAAAGACAACAACAAGCTAAGAATTTACTTGGTGGATTTCAAGGTTCATTGGGTGGCTTTGCAAGTGTTATGGAACTTGAACAAGCTCTCGTTAATCAAGGTCTTAATATTGAAACTGCTAGGGCTGCTGCACAACAAGCATCAGCAAGTAGTGGTGCTGCATTAGCTAAAGCAGGTACACCAGCATCTAGTGGTGGTGGTTTATTTAGTTCATTAGTAAGTGGTGCTACATCTGCACTTGGTAACTCTGATCTTGGAGATATTGCTCGTGCATATGCTGCATTTAAAACAGGTGGTGCATCTGAATTAGCAATGGGGGGAAAAACATAATGGCAAATTTAATAAAAAGTATTTTTGATTCAGAAAGTAATTATTACAAAGCACCTGAAAGTGACTTTTCTAAGTTTACTGATAAATCAAGAGCAGCATCAAGACAACAAGATGAAACATATCTAAGTGACTATGCTAGAGAGCTTGGTAGAGAACCTACTGCTGGTGAAGCATTAGCTTTTAAAGTTGGTCAAAAAGGTTTTGAAAAACTTGTGCCTGATGATGAAGCAAGAGAAAGAAAAGCTCTTGAAGCAGCTAGTGATGAGTATGAAGCAGTCTTAGAAAAAGAAAACCTAAGTCAGTTTGACCCTAAAAGAGATAAAATAAAAGCACAGATATTATTTAAGTATGGTTTTAGAAACGAAGCAGCAGCAGCTACTCAAGATTTTTTTAAAAAACAAGAGTACAATAATAAAATATCTAAACCAAGAGAAATCAGTCAATCCCTAAGGGATTATACTAAACAGGTTTTATTAGATGCTGGTGTTAAAATTGATACAGCTGAAAATAATGAAGCAGCATCTTTTGTAAACTATGTATCAGAAGAAGCAACTAAAGTTGAGGGTCAAGAAAGATTGAAAAATTTTCAAAATCCAGACTACCAAGAAAAAAACTATGAGGATATTGTAAGAACTATTGCAACAAGGGCTATGGGTGGTAATGAAGAAGGAATAGAAATTTGGGATAATAAAGAAAGTAAGTTTAATCCTTTTGCTATACCAGAAACTAAACCAGAGTCTGCGGTTCCAGAAGAAACAATGGAAGAAAGAGAAAAAAGATTACAAAAATATGAAAGGGCTGAAGGCTTAACAGGTAGTGAAACACCTGCTTTTCGTAAAGGTAAACCTAACAGTGAACTTGAGAGAAGGCAGCGTTCAAAAGAAAGTGCTAGAAAAGCAAGAGAAGGTGGATTTTTTTCACGACTATTTAATTAAAGTATAGGATATATTTCATGTCTTTAAAAAGAAAACCAAATCCTAAGAATCTTCTATCTGAAATAAATAAAGATGATGAAGCTCTTGCTACAAGGAATGAAGCCCTATTAAAAGAAGAAGAAATAAGTAAGGGCTACAGAAAAAGAGAACTGTTACCAGAGCAAAAAGAACTAACAGCACAACAAATTAAAGATGCAGAACTTTTAGAATGGGCTAAAGGATACTACCCAGATATAACAAGTGTTAGTCTTCCTCAAGGTGAGGAGTCTGAGTTTTGGTATGGCTTTGATAGAAGTGAGAGCCTACTCAATAATGTTTCTTTAGCTTTTGAAGCTGCTGCTCCTGTGCTTGCTAATGTTTTTAGTGATGAAACCCCTGATGAGATATATGGAGAAGGGTTTACTGATTTAGATGTAGAAGGTAGAAGAAAAATACTTTTACAATATAGAAAAGATCAGTTAATAAAAGAATACCCTATACTGTCACAAGTTCCTCAAGATGAAGAGTCTTTTTCTACAGCAGTTGGTGGTTTAATTGGTATGCTTTTTGACCCAACTACACTAACACCTGTTGGTACTGGGTTAAAATCATTAGGTGCTGTTAGTGCTGTACTATCTGGTAGCTATAATCTAGCAGATCAATATGCAAACAAAGGTGAAGTAGACCCAGCAGAACTTGCTGCAATGACTGCTGCTGGTGGTGTTGGTGGTGTAGCTGTAGGTAAAGGTCTTCAAGTAGTTGGTAATAAAATTAAAGTTGCTAGGGCAGAAAAGAATACAGCAGAGAAAATGAAGAACGCTAGTGAAACTGTAGATGAAATAAATTATATAACTGCTAAAGGTGTATCTCAAGATTTAAATCAAAAACAAATTAATGCTGCAATTAAAAGTGAACTTGGTTTAAGCGAAGATGATGTATTAAAAGTTCTTACTAAAACAGACAAAAGAATTTCTTACCCTACTAAAGAACAAGCAAAAGGAATATTAGAGATTGGTAGGAAGGGAACTAGTGAAGGCTCAAGAGTTACTAACCCAATCTTAGATCGTTTAATAGGTAATGTAAGCACTACACTAGGAAAGATTGACCCAAGATTAAAGATGTTATTCAGAAACTTTGAGCTTAATGTTCATGTAATGAGAAACAATAGTATCAAACAGTTTAAACCACTAATAAAATTAATAAAAAAAGTACCTAAAGTAGAGAGGGCTGCTCTTAATACACACCTAGCTAATGGTGACTTTGAAGCTGCCAAAGCAATACTTAGAAAAGTAAGCTCTGAAAAAGCAGATAAGGCTTTAAATAAAACTCTTGCAGAACTAGATAATCTTTTTAAAATAAAAACTGGAAAAGGTGTTGGGTTTAAGATTGACAAGGTAGCTAATTATTTTCCTAGAGTAGTAAAAGATTTTGATGGTTTACAAGATGCCTTAGGAAGTAATAGGATTGTGCAAGGTGTTTATGATAAAGCGTTAAAAGACTATGCTAAATCAAAAGGAAAAGAAGTAATAAAACTATCACAAAAAGAAAGAGAAGATATTATTGCTATAGTAAGTCAAGGTAAAAGATCAAAGTTTAATGGTAAAGATAAACCTTTGAGTTGGTCTGAAGATAGAAAGATACCAAAACTTACACAAGATCTTTCTAAATACTATGCAGATGCAACAGATGCTTTGTTCCGTCATGCTAATGATAGTGCTGATGCCATACAAAAAAGATTATTGTTTAAAGGTTCAGCAGTTGTTGATGACACTGGTAATGCACTAGATATTTCTCAGTCTACTACAAATTATATAAACCAAAACTTACAAAATTTAAATCATAAAGAACAAAGTATTGTTCAAGATATATTTAATAGTAGGTTTAATCTTGGAGAACAAGCACCTCATAAATTTTGGAGAGGAGTAAGAGATTTAGGCTATGGAACTACACTAGCTAACCCTATATCTGCTATTGTTCAAATTGGTGATATAGGCTTATCTGCTTTTACACAAGGTTTAATGCCAACTGTAAGAGCAATCTTAGGTAAGAAACAAATTAGCATGAAAGATTTAGGTCTTGATAATCACATTGCTTCTGAGTTCAGTAACTCACTAGATGCTTCTAAAGCCTTGCATAAAGTAATGACATGGGGTGGTTTCAGACATATAGATAGGTTTGGTAAAGATGTACTACTAAATGCAGCATTAAGGAATGGTCAAAAACTAGCCCAAAGTCAAAAAGGTATAGACAAGTTAGCAAAGACTTATAAGAAAGCTATGGGTGAAGGAGAGTTTAAACAGTTAGTTAATGAACTAAAAGATTTAAAACAAGGGGCTAAAAGTCAAAGAATAAAAGAGTACCTGTGGTCAGAACTATCTGATGTGCAACCTATATCATTAACAGAAATGCCACAACAGTTTCTTGATATGCCTAATGGTAGAATATTTTGGGCTTTAAAATCTTATTCTATTAAACAACTTGATTTAATTAGAAATAAAATTGTTAAAGAGTTTCAACAAGGTAATGTAGCAGAAGGTTCAAAACAGTTAGCAAGATACTTAGCCCTTGTTCCAGTAATAGGTGGCACTATAGATGAAACTAGGGATCTTGCTTTGGGTAGAGGGTTTAATGCAAAAGATATTTTACCTACATCAAGAGAAACACTAATGACTAACAACAGTGTTGAGATGTTATTAAAAACATTCGGTGGTAATAAGTATGTATTTGATAAAACCAAAAAGGAAGGCATAGCCTCTTATGCTATAGAAACTATTAAACCACCTTTGGGTTATATAAATGATCTATCTCTTGATATAAATAATATTATATCAAAAGGTGGAGAAGAAAGTTTTAGAAGTGTTAAGAACTTACCTGTTGGTGGTAAGATTTGGTACAATTTTTTTGGTGATGGTTTAGATAAGTTTAAAGGTTACGAAGAAAAACAAAGAAAGAAAAAAGCAAAAGATGCTTATGAAGTAAAATATGAGGACAAGGTAAAGTTTAAAAAATCAAAATACACACCAGACTTTTCAATTAAAGGTTTTGATTAACTATGGCTAAAGATTCTATTTTAAAACGAATAGGTGTATCAGGTTATAACAAACCAAAGCGTACACCTAACCACCCTACTAAATCTCATGTAGTTGTAGCTATGTGTGATGGTAAACCTAAGACTATTAGGTTTGGACAACAAGGTGCTAAGACTGCTGGTAAAGCTAAAGCTGGTGACTCTGCTAGAATGAAAGCTAAGCGTAAATCATTTAAAGCTAGACACGCTAAGAACATAGCCAAAGGTAAATGTTCAGCAGCTTACTGGGCTGATAAAGTTAAGTGGTAACAAGGAGTTTATATGACTAGAGGATTGTACGCTAATATTAACGCAAGAAAAAAGAAAGGTACAAGCAGGTCTAAAAAGAAATCAACAATCTCACCTGCGGCTTATGCAAATATGAAGGCTGGTTTTCCTAAAAAGAATAGGAAAACAACAGTATGAGGAGTGTTAAGCATTATAAAAAAGATGGTACTTTGTTTGCAGGTAATACACACAAGATGCCTAATGGTGATTTACACAGTAATAAAAGCCATACTAAAACCTCAGTAAAGCTATATCATTTTAAAGACCTAAGTAAGAAAGCTAAACTAAAAGCCAAAAGGAGTGTATGATGAAGAAGAAGAAATCAAAACCTAAAGGGTACTAAATGTATCCTGTATCCTGTATATTACCTATACAGCTCTAGCCCTTGCCCTGTCTACATTTAAGAGGTATGGGTAGAAAAAGGGGGGCTTAATTACCCCCCTTTCTTATGCTACTTCTTTTTTACTGTATGGGTTGACATCCCACTTTTCGTTATTATAGTTTTGTGTAAAAGCTATTGGTATATGTTTTATTCGTTCTACTGATGGTTCTATCAATACATTACTAATATTAAAACTAGGGTATTTACCTCTCAATAGTGGGTTTAAATAAACTGCTAACTGAATATCATTTCTTGAAATATAATGACCAGACCAGCTTTCAACTAGGTGTTTAACACTTATTTTATTTTGAGTTGTAGTTTTTGTTTGAGCATCAAGCCATTCGTAGGCTATACGAACCCTATCTGCTTTTTGCTTTTTTAAAACAGTAGTTGTTGGTAATGGATAATTAAAATGTGCTTTATGTACTTTATATATTTGTTGATTGCTAATCATTTTATGCTCCTATATCTACAACCTCACAACTATCACCAGAACAAGCTAAAGTTTGTGAACCAACAGTAGTATCTTCTACTTCATACTCAGATAGTTTCTCCCAATCAATATTTTTAGGCATCAACTTATTAAGTTCTTTGTATTCGTCTTGTTCTATCTCCTGATAAGGTGCTTGCTTGTAAGAGTGGTCACTATGTGGAAGGAATGATACACCACTCATCTCATCAAAGTGTTTAAACACCCATGCTCCTACCTCTAGCCATTCATGCTCTCTTACTGTAATAGTAACTGAAGGCTTATGCTCACACCAATGTCTTTGATACATGAGCCATACTTCTAGTTGTTCAATAGCATTTAAGTCATCTCTAGTAACACAACCTTTAGGTGCTTTAGTAGGAAAGCTAAACACAGTAGTAGTGTCAGGCTTCATAACACAAGGTTCTGCTGGTACACCACTATCCACTAAGAATCTTGTGAGGGGGTCTTTGTTGTCACCTCTAACCGTCCGTATATAAAACTGGCTATGTCTAGTATGAATCCCGCTACTAGCATCAACAAGTTGGCTAACAGTACCAGAGGGCTTAACACAAGTAATAGCAGCAGATTGTGGAATCCCCAATCTTTTACTAAATTCTTTATTAGTTTGTATAGAAACATCTCTTAGTTGCTCCAATATTTCTTTAGCATCTTTACCTGTAGATACTAACTTGTTATCCATAATCCCTGTCATACTAACACCAAGCAATCTTTCTTCTTCTGTATTTCGTTGCCATATCTTTCTGAGGTAAGGGAACTTAGTATAGGTAGCTTGTATTGTACCTAATATGGTAGCTAGTCTTGTCTTATTAGTTAAGGTGTCAAGGTCATCATCATTCCTAACTACAACCTCTGTTAAATTGCAAAACTCGTTTGGTCGTAGCACTATCTCGCTGCAAGGATTCGTACCAAACTCATGGTCAACCTCTCGTCTACCATTCTTAGCTGCTTGCTTCTTAGATGCAACCCTAGAAAAGATACCACGCTCACCAGACTTAGACTCTACAAGAGCAGTCCACTCACGCAAGAAGGTTTCCATGTCAGGTTTCTCTGTGTACGATACAGAGTTATTAGACAAAGCTCGTTGTGGATTTAAGACAAACCAATCACCTGACTTAGCATGACGCATACGATCATCAGATAAGTTAGATAAAGAAATCATAGCTGATCTACGAACACCACCTACTACCACTACTTCTCCAATCTTACACATCAAGTCGTGGGATTGTATACTAGATAGCTTTTTACCTTTTGCTGTTACAAATGTTTCACAAGTAAACCTAAACAAATCCTCCAAGGGTTCAGCACCTGATGCCCTACCACCAAATGTTTTTAATTTAGCACCTGCTGGTCGTACCTTGTGCGTATCCCACTTAGGTATCTCACCTGCATACAACAGCGAGATTAGCTGTCTGAGGGCTTTAGCCCACCCTTCCTTACTATCACTAACTACTATAGTAGTATCGCTCTTGTACAGCTCATCAGGGACTTCTGGTAGCTTACTAATGTACTGACGCTCAACAGAGAATCCAACACCAGTGCCACACAATAATATAAACATTGCTTCATCAAAACATTTAGGGTCATCTACTGCTAAGTAGCTACAGTTGTAAGCACAAGTGTTATCTCGTTCCATTGCTTGACCAGCAGTCATCATTGCTCGCATACTAGGCATGACATTGAGGTTATAGATTGCATCTTCTAGTTGCTTGTAAGTATCTTTACTTACCTTATCAGATACAACATTAGTCATGTATCTATCAACTGTTTCTTTCCAAGTCTCCCTTCTGTTTAGTTCTGGTATCCATCTTGCGTATCTTGATAGGGCTATGTACTGTTGGTACTGGTTCATCTTTTACTCCAAATATTTTATCGTAGTTATCGTCAAATCGTTTCTTATCTTTTACTCTTGACCAGCTTCCTTTTGTGGTGGGCATGGCACAGTCCTCGTGTAATCATTCTCAATAATTTTATCTATGTAATGTCTAGCTTTCTTTAAATCTTCTAAGCCATTCTTATCTTTATATCTGGATACATACTTAACTACATTACCTTGAAAGTAATCTAGTTTGTTAGCAGCAATAAAATCCCATACTTGAATAGGTAGTTTTCTATAGTGATCTCCACCCCATTGAAACTTGCTAACACCCTTAACAATCTTATTCATTTTATCCTCCGTATTTATTCTTTAAATAATTAAGTGATACAGGTAATTCATCAAAGCTACCATTCTCTACTTCGTTTAACATCCAGATACCTTTCCAAGAACTGTTACCTTGATTACCTAAGTATCCTTCATCATGCTGTGTGTACATACCAGCAAACAATCCTGTAAGTCTAGCGTTGTCTGCTCGTTTACCATAAGCTATATCCCTATCTTGTACATGACCCATCACACATGACATCATCTTCTTAGTGAGCATAGCCCTAGCACTGGTCACAGGTCTACCCATAATACCAGTAGTAAAGTAGTGGCTGAAAGCTACACCTTCTATTATAACAGGCTGTAAGAAGTCAGCTACTTCCCAATCATCTAGGTTAAGGTCATGGTAGCCTATCGTATCTTCTAGCATAGCATTATCTTCTATGGCTCTTTCAATCCTTTGCTCATGGTTGCCAATAGTAAATACCATTCTAGGCTTCCACTGTTTCTTCTTGTTTACCTTTAGTCTTTCACGCTCTGCTTTGATAGGTTGTAAGAACAAGTCCATAGCCAAGTTACCTGCATCTATGTCCTTCTTGTATCTTCTACCTTCAAAAGATGCCTTGCCTTTATCGTATGAACAGAGGGATTCCATATCCCACCAATCACCTATCATTACAATGACATCAGGTTTCTTAGATGCTATGTACCTACCTGCGTACAGCAAGTGATCTAGTGGTACATCAGGCTTAACCTGTGTATCTGGTACTACGCATATCTTCATAATCAATACTCCTCTTCATCACCATAAATGTCACGCATGGCGTCTTCCCTTGCAATAGCTTGCTCTACTGATAACAAGTCATCATCAAAATCTAGCTCACCCCTTTCATAGTCTTGTTCAGAAACACAACTTAGCATATCTTCTGTAACAAACCCTTTACTTTTAAGACTGTTGATAAGGTCTATTGCTTCGTTTATAGAAAGAACAACACCTTCACCACATGACTTGCACTTTCTAGTGTACTCTTTTACTGTGTACTCAGGCTCATGTACACCACAGAATATACAAAACTTTGTATCAATCATTTTCTTGACTCCCTTAACCAATCTTTAGGTAGTGCTGTACCAAAAGCAAACTTAATACCATGATCGTTACACCAATCAGAATATCTTTTTCTTTTCTTTTTAGTACACCACTGGTCACGCATAAACAACATACGAATGTCAAGGCTTGGATTCTCTTTTACCACTTGAGCCATTTTAGTTCTGTCAACTGAAGTGAATCTACCCTTTGCTTCTACTATAATTGAACCTATTATAAAGTCAGGTGTATATACTTTGTGAACAAACACTACACCAGATGAACAAAACTTACATCTACCTTTCTTACTTAAATAGTAGGGTATCTTTATAGTTTCGTACTCAAACTTAATCCTTCTTGTTTTTAAATCTTTAGCTATGTTAGCTTCATACTTACTTCTGTACTTGTTCATAACTAAAATCCATTGGCATTTGTTTGTTTGATTGTAGTATCCATAATAGCTGACTGTTTTGTACACATCTGTTACGACCTTCCTCGTAGCCAAACTCTTTTATGTACAAATCAATAATCATATTATCCCAATTTTTTCTTGCGGTATCCTTTAATAGCTTGCTTGCCTTGACCTTACCAAGACCTCTAATGCCTAAGATATTATCCGCACTATCACCAGTTATCATTTGCTGATAAAAAAATCTAATACCTTCTTCTTTAGTTACTTGTTTAAACTCCTTCTTTACAAAGTTGTAGTGGTTGCCTTCACACATTAACAAGTCTTTATCTATACTACATATCATAGTATCGGAGTCTTGTTTAAGACCTAACGCATCATCAGCTTCTATATTATCTACCACTTTAGCTTTGTAAATACTAATCAAGTAGGTACGGATAGCCTCAAGATGAACTGGCTTGGCAACATCTTTCCTATTGCCTTTGTAGTCCTCTCTTACTTTGTTACGGAAGGTTGTCTTAGGTGTGAGGTATATGGTGTAGCTATTGCAGCCACAGTCCTCTATTATCTGATTGACATAGAGCTTAGTAGAATGGAGAGCATAAGGTTTAGGGTCAGCCGTAACTAACCCTGTTTCCTTATCCTTCTTCTGACAAGCAAAGCCTACCCTGTAAGCTATGATGTCACCATCTATCAAGGCTTTCATTTAGAAGGGAACAGCTTCATCAAAAACTTCTTCTTCTACCACTGGTTGTGGTTGTTTAGTAGAGGTAGTGTTTTGTCTGATACGATTTTCGTGGGCTGTTTTCTGATACCCCCTCAAGTTTTTAATAGCAGGTGAATCAAGTTCTTCAGAGCCACCAGCAGAAAACTCTGTTGTAACAGCTTCGGGTACTTTGTCTTGATACTTTAAAGGTATAGCAGAAACATTCATTATGTTATCAAACACCCTTCCTTTACTTTCTATAGGGGCTACAGTAATATTAACTGGTTTACCTAGCTGTGCTTCCCAATCAGGTAAAGAATTTTCTGGTGCAGTAGGAACAAATGCTCTGTACATAGAAAGCTCGTTACCCATACCACCCATACTAGAAAAAACATTGATTGAGCTACTCCAAAGAGTTCTCGGTCTTGTTTCACCATTTAGTTCTACAGTTGAGTCAAGCACTTCAAAACACAAAGCAATTTGTTGACAAGGTGTTTTCTCGTCACCATTAAAAGGCTTACGATTTTGCATACCTAAGTCAGCTACATAAATTAACCTTGCTTCGTACTCTCCTGCTTCTAAGTTATCGTAGGTGAGCTTGTCACCACTAGATGTTTTTACTGTTAATCTTTCAATTCCCATATCATTCTCCTTAATGAATATCTGAGTAATTTTCACCAAATTGTACATCAACTTGCAACTCTCGGTTTAAACTTAACATACTATTTACTTTTTGTACAGCTTTTTCTAAAAGTTTTTTACATTTATCTCTGTTACCTTTCTTTATTTCTAATACTATTTCATCATGGAAGTTAGCTGTCAGTTGCTCCCTTTCTTTTAAGATGAACCCCACCCACATATCAAACAAGTAAGTTCCTGTACCTTGACATAGGGTTGAGAACTTATCCTTGTCACTTCTTAATGAGTACCACAGCTTAGACACTGGGTTAAACTGCCATGTAATACCTTTAACTTCCTTAGTTATCATGCTGTCACTGATAGCCTTAACACTCCAGTTTCTTTCCCAATAGGCTTCACTGATTACTTTAGCTTCCTTCATGGTAATACCCAACTGTTTTGCTAGGGTTTTAATTCCTGCACCATACTGAAGTGCATAGTTACCACCCTTGTAGTTGTATCGTAACTGAGAAATCCTATCAAGTTTGTTACCATCTTTATAATCTTGCATCTCTTGTTGACTGATAGCTTTAGCTGATAGTGCAAGGTCAAGGTGTGGGTCAAAGTCTGGTGTACTCATCTCTTTAACATACTCAGGGTCATGCTCCCAAACGTAATGTTGCTTTACTCTATCCTCTAAGCTACACATGTCACTGCCACATAACTCTTTATCATCATGAGATGTAAGTAAGCCTCTTATCTCTAAACCATAGGGCTTTCTTGAACTAGGTAAGTTGACACAGACAGCGTGTTTAAACCTCAAGGTATTGGTTAAGCCTTGTATAGATGCTTGTACATATCCATCTTGTTCATTTTTTAGTAAGCCTTTAACTAATCCTATCCTATGTTTAACTACTGCCATATCTTCAAGCACCAACACTTCTGGGTGTAGCTTGGATAACTTCTTAATAGACTTACACAACTCACCATCTTTAGTTTTTACTTGGGGTATCTCCCTATCTTCTACAAAGTTAAATGTCATAGGCTGCCACCCTAAAGAGAACAACCAATCTTTAACTTGTTTACTACTGGTAGGGTTGGGTTCTTCTTGACCTACTACTTCTTCTATCTCATGGTCGTATTCAATAGTAAATCCATTATCTTCTGCTAAAACCTTCCACCTTTCACCTGCTACAGACAGAGAACCATCTTGTTTGAAGGGTAGCTTGGGTCTTTTACGCTTGGCTATCTTAGGAACCTTTGGCATGACCTTAGATAGTTCATTAATTGCTTGCTCATTCTTTAGCTCTAACTCATTGAGTAAAGTATTAGCTTTATCTACGTCTAGCTTCCACTTTGATTTCTCTTGCAGCATACCCATCTTCATCTTGAATGAGAGGTAACGAACCAGTGGTTGATAGTCACCATCATAAATCTTAATCAACAAAGACTTCTGTAAACCCCATAGCTTGGTGTTAATCTTCACATCTTCTTTGCAGCGATAAAGATATTCCTCACGAGATAGGTTTTCCCAATCAGTAATGGTTGGCTTCTCAATGTTTAAACGCTCACCCCACTGCTCAAGCCCATGCCTATTCACATCAAACAGATACCAACTCAGGGCTAGGGTATCAATCAGTTGAGCTTTAATCTTTATGTCTAACAATCTCTCAAGGGTTGGTATGTCATAGCGTATGATGTTGTGACCTATCAAAGTATCTTTGGGTGTAAGGTTCTCAAAGAAAGTCTTATCAACTTCTTTACCATTGACTACCATGCAATGTATCTTGGTAGCATCTATTGAGTCAGCCTCTATATCAAATACAAACTCATTTGATTTAACTGTATCAACTATGGTTGTAGTTTTTTTAGGCATCAACTGATAACTATATAAACCATTACTAATATAGTTACGCTCTACAGTCCTACTACCATGTCTGGGTTTTCTTAACTCTCTTATACTAGCACTCACACCTGTGTGACTTTTCAATCCTGTGCCTTCAATTATCTGATTGATTGTTAAAGCTCCTCTACCTTCCATATACTCTCTTAGTATATCAAGGTTGCTAGATAATCTAACTTGGTCACGATCTTTCTTGTAATCCTTACCATCAAAATCATATAGGTTACTCATCACCAACTCCTTCTCATAGGTTCTAAGTATGTTACTGTACTCTCATCAAAGTATACATCACAAGTATAAGACTGACCAAAGTCTCTGTCAAATAACATATAGAACTCTGACATATTCTTCCTATCATCTGGACACTCATCACTTCTATCTCTACTGATACCATGACCATAATGAAAGAACCTTTCCATTGATCTACTACCAAAGAACTCAGAGCTATAAACCCTAGCACCTTTCTCGTGTGGCATACTGCCTTTAGGTTTGGGGTTCACATGAGAATAAAAGAATATAGTGATAGGGTACACAGACACTAAGTCAGCAGCAGAACTACATATCTTACCTAACTCAGTGTTAGTTTGACTAGCATCACACCCTTGCACCAGTGTAGTCATAGGGTCAATCATAAATATATTTATACCATCTAGTAAGTGCATCTCTGTAATAGTAGTTTTTATTGCTTCCCAATCTCTTGACCCTGCCCTGTCATAGAACCTAACCTTACCATCTAATCCTTCAAGTGTTTGTCTTAACTCACTGTCTTGGTACACAGTATCAGGTCTAGTAAAATCTTTCTTTGCTTGCTTACTAGCTAACTTCTTAGCTGTCTTGACAGGGCTATTCTCAAGATCAAACATACCTACCTTGACCTTCTCATTGTACACTAGGTGATGTACTAACTGATGTTGGTGATCTGTCTTACCAATCTTAGGTGCTGCACCTACACAGTGGATTGTCCCCTCTCTTATGCCGAAGCAAGCCTTAGTAACTGTATCCCACGGAAAACTAATACCCATTTGTGGTTTCGTCATAGCACTCTCTATGATGTCATGTACATCTACTACTTCACCCTGTCTTTCAACACTAGCGTTCCATACACAAGCATCATACAACTCTTGAGCCTTACCTTTCATGAGCATCTCGTTAGCATCTTTAAGGTCTAGCTTGGCTGTCTTATATAAAGGAAATACTTTTAAGCAATCCTTAGTTGCTTTCTTACCATGAGTATCACTATCAAATACCAGCACTACCTCTTTGTACTTAGCCAAGAGCTTCTTGTTATTGAGTAGGTCTTTAACTGCTGTACCTACACCTCTTGTTAAGCTAACAACACTAGGTTTAAACGCTTTGTATTTCTCTGGGTTAAGGTCAGTGATTGTTTGATGTAATGCCATAGCATCTAGCCTACCCTCAGTGATAAACAACTTGTTACCACCAGTGCAAGTCCAACTGCCAAACAAATCTAACTCACCCTTCCTATCTCCTACACTAGAGAAACTTTTGTTAGCTGTATCCTTACACTCATAGCCAACTAGCTTCCCATCTAAAGTATCAGGGCAGTACAGGTGAGTAACTGTTTCACCATCTTTCTCTGATAAGCTAGCTCTCATTCTGTACTTCTCTGCTGTTTCTTTTTTAATTAACCTATCAGGTACACCAAGAATAGGTAGGTCGTTTATCTCCTCAATCGTTTTCATTTTACTAGCCTTATATTGTTTAATCGGTACAACTTCTGCTGTACTAGATTTGTGATATGTATTACAAGAGAAACAAGTTCCATCTTCACTGCCATCAGCTTGTAAGTATCTTGCATGGGCATCTGACGAACCGCACAATTCACAGCTAGTGTGATATAAGAAGGTTCCTTTATCTTTATTCTCTACCATCTTTTATGACCCTCAGATATTCCACCGCAAGTAGGGCATTTAAGACTATTATGTGGTATTAAACCTATCATAGTATGAGGTATAGTCTTATGATTATTCATGTACTCAGTAGCTTGATCAAGATTTAAACATTCACTTAATATCTTGACCTTCTCTTCTGTTGAATACAATACAATGTCGTATAAATCTCTATCGCTATCCATTTAGTTTCTTCTCCTCTCTCTGAATAATAACATTAGGTATGTACATAGCAAGTAACTCTGGTCTTGAGTGTACACCAAATTTCTTAAAGATACTAAAGATAATATTTTTTATCTTGCTTCTTTTCATTTTAAGTTGATCTTCTATTGTCAAGTTATCCCAACCCAGCAATAGTTTAATAAATATCTTACGCTCTAACTCAGTTAAATCTTTTGAATTCATTTTATTTTTCTCCATTTGTTAGTTTTTAAAAAACTCACTTATTTACTGTATTGTTTTTCATAATTATGCTACCCTTTAAAAACATATGCTTCTTACACAACCCTATCAACCCAACCTCTATGATAGGGCTTGTATATCTTAGACAATCTTTCTTCTTCATCTTCTTCTTCTACTGTTGTAGATATTTCTTTTGCTTTACTATGTCCTAAGTCATACAACATATCCCCTGCCTCTACTCTCTCACTATCGTATGGTCTACCATATATGTGGTCTAATGCCCCATCTAAATACCTATCGTAGTCTGATCTAGTAGCATCAACATAACCTTGTTGTAGTTTCTTTCTTAACTCCCTATCTAAATAAGTTTCCTCTAAGTTTTCTATTCTCATTATCCCCACTCCCTTATATCTTCTATTACTTCAGCTAACATAGCCTCTTCAAAAACACACCCTTCCTCTGGGTTAGAGTCATTTATATAACACTCAAGCATATAGTCTGGGTGCTTCTTATTTATTTTACACAAGACCTGTATTCTATGGTCTTCATCATTAACCATTTGTTCATATCGTTCGTCAATTTTATCATCACTATCGTAATGTGTAATACTCATGCTACTTCTCCCTATTGTTTGCTAGCATTTTAATAATTATTATGTCTACAATTCTTTGTGACCTATGGCAAAGCTCTGGGTGCTTCCTGCAATCCTCATCTAGTAAAAGCAGAGGTACAGAAACTTTCCACTCAGTGCTGTTAGGGTCTGCGTTCATAGCTCCTTTGCCTTCTCAATGGCTTGATACACATAGTCTAAGGCATCACTATCACCACCTACGCTAAACTTAAACACTTGGTCGTGTCTGGGTATAGCATTAGCTTCATTGAGTAGATAAACATATGCCCTAATAAGTCTATCCTCATCATAGAACTTAGTCCTATACCATAGACTAGTATCACCATTTAATATTTCAGGCTCACCAAATGCCTTTTGTAATGTATCAGGTGTAGTAGTTACATATCCTAATTTATTCATTATCATTCTCCTTTAAATTTTATCTATACAGAGTATAGCAATTAAAACCACAGTCATGCAATAGTATTTTAATTCTAACTTAACAGGCTCTTCAGTTAGCCTCATATGTTTATAGTCCTTCATCATTCGTCATCTCCAAATTCGTTAGACATAGAAAGGTACAAGCCTAAGTATAAGCAAATCATTGTACCACCCAAAGTGTATAGCAAAAATCCGAACATAGTCATAACTATAAATCTCCTTTAATCATTTTGTAAATATCAGTAGCCAATACCCTAGCTAATTCAGGACTTACTCCATTATGTATTAAGTAATCTTTAATTTTATCTGTATAATAATCTTTAGATAACATCTTTATTTCATATTTTAATCTAGAGTTTTCGCGTTCTAATTGTAACCTAGTCATTTTGTATTACCCCTTATTGTTTTAGTTTTAAACAGTCGTTGTAACTGCCTGTGAATATAATTCTGTAGCTGTTTCGTGGTATGTCATCTCCGCATACAATGACATTACCGAATTGATTAATTTGTGCTGTGTATATTTTCATTTTGTATTGCTCCATTAGTTTAAAATTGTGAATTTAAAAATTTGGTTTGGTTCCAATAATCAGTGATAAACATCTCTTGAACGCTCAATAATTGTTCATGCGGTTTACCTAATTTTTCCATCTCTTCATGATGAAAGTCTGTTTTGTTATACCATATCCTTATTAAATCGCTTTTATCCTTACAATTATCAACAATGTTTATTAAATAAGTTTTTTGTTTTTTGTTTAATTTCATTTTATGCCACCTCTAGCGTTGGAATTAGACTACTTTTAAAGCTGCTTTTTCTTGATCCATGTACTGGCACAGCGATTGAGCTGCTAGATCTATTTAAACCGTCACAAAGCCCGCAATCAATACATTGAAGCTGCTCTTCGGTAGTGTTTAAACACTGAATTTCACTATCTAAAGTATTGTCATTTTCAAGAGCAACTCTAAAAGTGCGATAGCCTTCATCTTGGTATTTCATAGCTTGTTTTGGTGTATCAACTGATACCATGCAAATATTTGCTATCCTTGAATCAAAATTCTTGTGTGCTGCTTGATGCGTGTAACCAGTCCACGATAAACATAATTTACTTAATTGATCTTGTATTTCATATGGAACTGCAGCTGGATCACCATATGCACCGAATCTAATTTTTCTGTGTGCAAAATGTTTACCATGTAAGG
>Ga0213862_10000279_pt1 | contig 22538 bp, 14 predicted proteins | sample PICome_7_FD_160092 | JGI IMG/M metagenome (GOLD analysis project Ga0213862, IMG submission 160092) | Coastal seawater microbial communities near Pivers Island, North Carolina, United States - PICO266 | ecosystem: Environmental > Aquatic > Marine > Coastal | place: USA: North Carolina... | reverse complement strand
ACCGGGGCGCGGCGTCGTTGACGTAGTCGCACTGGGGCTTGCACGCGCCGAGGTCGGGAACCTGTCGCGGTGGTCGGTGGTCGTCGGTGTTCCGCGCGCGCGGGGGACTGTCCCACGCGCCGTGGTGCCCCCCGCTCGCCACGATCCCGACGCCCGCGAGCGCGACGAAGAAGAGAACGCCGAAGAGTGTTACACAGCCGACGCTCGGGCCGTCGTCCTTGTACCGGTCCCGGGCGTCCCAGTCGTCCCAGTTCCGCCGCCGCCGGCCGTCGTCGCCGCGGAGCAGCGGCGTCGGCGGCGGGACGCTCCCGTAGGAGTCTCCCCACCGGGTCGCCATCGGAGTGAGCTCACTCCGAGCCCCCCGCGTCGTCTCGTCACGCCCCACAAATGTTGGCTGGAGGTCGAGGGTGTTGAGAGCAACTTCCACGCGCTCTCGGTCCGACCTGCCGGTCGGTCGCCCATTTTTGGGTGCCGCGCTGCCGAAGTTCGGGCGAACCGAAAAAACGCCTCGGTGACTCCTCATTTCCTGGTTCCAGGTTGGCACGATTAATTTCCCAATTCTCCAGACTGGATAGGCACTGCGCCCCGGCGCAAATATCTGCCCGCGTCGTCTGCAAACCTGAAGCGACAGCAAATCCACGTGCCGTGCCAGTTGCGACCTTTCGGAACAGTTGCAGGGGCGCGGCTTCGGCAGCGCGCGGAGGCTCGAGGAGACCCGTTCGCGTTCCACGAAATGGGCTGCCTGGTGTCAAAGGAACTCCCCACGAACGCCCCCGCCGGCCGCGGACCGTCCGCGCTGGATCAGGAGCTGTGGAAGAGCACGCAGGCTCTCTTCAACCGCCTGGACCTTGATAAAGATGGGGCAATCTCGGTGTACGAGCTGCGGGAAGGGGCGCTGCGGGAGCTAGACCTGGAGACGTCGGCGATGGAGTGCGCCACGTTCATCGGGGAATACTCAGAAACGCACGCGATGGAGTTCCCGGACTTTCTGGAGGTGGTGTGCACCGGAGCCGGTACACCCGAGGAGGTGCTGCTCAGGCGCTTCAACAGCGTGAGGAAGAAACTAGAGTACAACTCGGAAGATTCAAGCTGCCGAGCGGGGTGATGCTGGGGCGAGCCAGTACCCGAGAATCACACAATCAGAGCCGGACCCGCGCGCCGGATATTACCGGCGCACGGATGCCGACGGCTCGGGCGGTTGTGGCAAACCCGCCTTACACCAAAACCTCACAACCGACTACGCAGTTGTGGCCAACCTGCTGTAAAACAAAACCGCACGCGAACACAGTACATTAAACGAATAGGCCGGCGCAATGCCAGCCCACGGTCATTGAAATAATACATCTGACTTTAACACCCACCCACGGCAAATGCGACGTCACTCACTCCTCGAGCTCCATCGACCGGCTCGGACGGGATACCGCGCTCAGACGGCTGCTCACGCTCGCCCGGCTCCGACGCGGCGCCGAGGCCGAGGACCTGCCGCCGCCGACTACTCCGCTGACAGCGTCCACCGCCCTACCCGGCACGAGCCGCGCGTGAAGCCCCTCGAGCGCCCCGCGGCACGCCACGCGCCTCACGTCCGCGACGGACGCCAGCGCGAGCACCGCGTTCTCCGACGGCGGGTCCTTGGATCCCGGCGCGCGGGTCCGTCTGCGGCCTCGTTTGCCGGTGGCCTGGCACCGAACCCGAGCGGCGTCCCTGTTACACAAAACACGACGTCAGTCACTCTAATTGCCCGTACGGAAATAAAATAAACTCACCTAGCCTCGGACCACGCCCGTTGCGCCTCGTCCATGGCGTCGATGGCATCCCCGAGCGACATCTGGTGCGAATCCACGAGCTCTTCATCGACGACCGAGTGCATCGCGGCGCGCCTGGAGCTCACGAGGGCATCGTGCGCGGACCGGTTGAGACGGGACTCGTGCTTGGCCCGCTGCGTAGTCGACGTCGAAGAAGCGTTCGGGTCGCGAAGTAGAACCGCGATGGGCGAGTTGTACGCGTCGTCGTCGTCCATGAAGAGGTCGACGCACGCGCGCCCGTGCGAGTCCTTGACATGCGGGTCCGCGCCGTGCCGCAGGAGCGTCTCGATCGTACACGCGTCGCCCCCGAACGCCGCCGCGAAGAGCGGAGAGGTCCCGGACGCGTCGTTGACAAAAACATCCGCGCCTCGCTCCAGGCATAGGCCCGCGCACTGTTCGTGTCCCGCTCGGCACGCGGACCACAGCGCGGTGCGTCCGTCGGCGTCGGTGATGTCCACGCCGGCGCCCGCGTCGAGGAGCGCGGCGGCGCATTGCACGTGCCCGCGCCAGCACGCGGCGTGAAGCGCGGTGCGTCCCTCTTTGGTCGCCGCGAGGTCCAAGTCCAGTCGCCGCGGCGCAACCGCGGTGATCAGCGCCTCGACCGCGCGGACGTCGCCGTGCCAGCACGCGGCGAGCAAGGGCGTGAATCCATCCGCGTCCACCGCGTTCGCCTCGACGTCGCCGCACCGGAACGCGCAGATGGTCGCGATGGCGCCGGCTCCGGAAGAATTGCCGGAAGAGTTGCCGTCGTCGTCGGCTCCGAACGCGGCGATCGCCAAATGCAGCGCCGTCTCCCCGCCCGTATCCGCCCTGTTCGGATCCGCGCCGCGCGTCATGAGCGCGAGGCACACGTCGTCGTGCCCGCACATCGCCGCCGCCATCAACGGCGTACGTCCGTGCCTGTTCTCGGCGTCCACCTTGGCACCCGCGAGGAGCAAACTCAGCGCGGCGTTCAAGTCGCCGTCCACGCAAGCCGCGAAGAGCGGAGCGATTCCCAACGAGGATTCAACAACCTCCGAATCCATGCGCCGTGGCAGGTCGCAGTGCCCCGAGAGCAGGAACCTGATGCACGCGTCCGAGCCAGTCGCGGCGGCGGCCAGGAGCGGGGTCACGCCCGCGTCGTCCGGCGACGTGGCGTCCGCGTCGACGGCCCGCCTCAGCACCTTGGCCGCTTCGAGATGCCCGTGGTAGCACGCGGTCCACATCGCGGTGCGTCCGTCGTCGGTTCGCGCGTCCGGTTTGGTATCGGCGCGCTTGGCGAGTATCTCGACGATCTCGGCGTTTCCGCCGCGCGCCGCGGCGAACAGCGCCGTCTTACCGCCGCGCGTGCGTCCCAGGGATGTCTCCACGTTGACGTGGTTGAGCGCCCTCTTGACCGCCGATGGATCCGCGGACCGCGCGGCGACGTACAGCAGCGAGCGGCCGCGAACGTCGGTTTCGTTGAAGTCCCTGACGGACTCCCATAGGGCTGGTGATGGGGGAGGCGGGTGAAGAGGGAGACGGAAGGGTCAACGGCGCGGGTCGATGAGGACGCAGGCGGGGATGCCGAGATGACGGATTTGGCGTTTCCGAGGGCGTTTTTGGCATCGGCGCCGAGAATGGCGGGGTAGACGCGCGGGATGCGAACGTGTAGCGGGGAAACGAGCGGGTGTGGACGCACTGAGTCCGTTTATCACGGCGCTCCAGAACGATCGCGTCGGCATTTTGTCGTTACGTCACAGTCGATGCACCGCCGGGCGCCCCGACGTTGTGCGGCGTGCCCCATCTGCCCAAAGCAGAAGGAGGTCCAAAGCCAGAGACTCGAGCCGATCGTAGCCGAGCGGGGGAAGATTTTGAACGGGCGATTTTATATGGACGAGGGTCTGTTGAACCAGAAAACGGGAATAGGCCCGTCTGGCAGATATAACCAAACCGCCCGCCCATCCGCGCGCGGCGGTCACTGTGAGGCGCGGGAGACCGCGGAGACGGTCGGACACCTATGCGAACGCCCGAACGTCCCCACGAAGACGTCCGCGGTTCCCACCGCCGTTCGGCGGGTGGAGCCGCGGGCGACGACTCGCACCGATGTTACCCTGGAAAGTTTGGGCCCAGCGGTCGGGGTCGGGGCGCGATGAGGAGCGCGATGGGGCGGGCGGCGTACGCGGCCTTCCTCGTCGCGGCCGCCGTGCTCGCGTCCGTTCCCATGGCATCGGCCCAGAACGACTTCTACGGCATCAGCGACGACATCCAGATGCCGCCGACGGTGCGTGCCGGCGCCCGTCCCACGGCTGAACCCTCGGCCCCCATACGGAATCGCTTTTTTTAACATTCACAACGGCCCTATCGCCCATGTGAACGTCCCCCGAGTCCCTCATGACTAAGCAGACTGACGATGTTCCCTCTGCCGATGTTCCTCACTCACGACAGATCACGTGGCTGTCCCCTCCAAAGGGGCACATCTCCGGCGGCACGGTGATCACGATCTACGGCTCCGGCTTCAAACGCTCGCGCGTCGCCAAGGTTCGCTTCGCCACCGAGGCGCAGTTCGACGAGGTGGACGCCGAGTACGTCAGCGAGAGCATGATCCGGTGCGTCAGCCCACCGAGGGCCACGCCCGATACCGCGCACGTCACCGTCGCCAACGACGGCATGCAGTTCAGCGGCTGGCCCCTCGTGTACACCAAAGGCTCCGGCACCTTTCTCAAGTTCATCTTCGACAACAGCCGGCCGGGCTGCCTTGACTGCCTCAACTCCAACATCCCGCTCTCCGGCGGCCGCGTCTACGCCGGCCTGAACCCGAAGAAGGTTGTCGAGAAGTGGGTCCTCGACAACTCCACCGGGCCGTACATCGGAGGTACGCTCGTCACGATCACCGCGACGGGGTTGGAATGGGACCGAGCCGGAGTTGCCGAGTACGACATGTACATCCCGGGCACCACCCAGCGGTACAACGGCCCCGTCGGCGGCCCAGGCACGCCACACCCGCACAACGTCGACCCGATGAGCAGCGGCAACGGCCCGCCGGTCACCGGTACGTTCTACCCGGGCGATGACCTCAAGTGCATGTGGCAGTGCTACTACGACGGCGACCAGAACATGGGCACGGGGGATAACCTCACCACCACGGGCCTACCCGCCGGCGTCGACGAAATCACCGAGTCCGACTGGGTTCCCGCGACGTGGATCGACTACACCAAGATCACGTGCGAGTCCCCGCCGCACAAAGTCCCCGCGCGGTCCAACGAGACGATCGATCCGACGACGTGCCGCGTTCGAGTCACCAACGGCGGACAAGACTTTCACGAGGACGCCTACGCCACGTGGCGATACGAGGACCACAGGCCGACGGTGACGAACATCAAGACGAACCAGTTCAGCGTCTGGCCCGCGCGCGGGCCGTTCGCGGGGAACACCGAGGTGACAATCACGGGCACCAACTTTTTACCGTCCAAGTACCTCAAGTGCAGATTCGGCGGCGTAAACACCGCCGACACTGGCGGAGCCTACGAACAGGATGACGTGTCGCACGTCGTCGGCGAGGTTGGCGGCCGCGTGCGTTACATCTCGAGCACCGAGATTGTCTGCGTGACGCCCACGTTTGGCCCTGCCGCGGCGGCGAGCCAGTACCCGTCCGGGAGCAGGACGGGCACGATCGGTTCCGGCGCCGATTTGACGATCGACGGGTACGGCGGCGAATCGTCGTGGCTGGCGTATCCGCTCACGATGACGCTGCTCGACGGCTCGGTGGTCAAGGTTAACCGCACGGATTCCATCGGTAACATCACCGTCGTCTCCGGCGGTAAGGGGTACATGACCGCGCCGACGATCACGCTGGACGGCGGCGGCGGGTGCTGCTACAACATCACCTCGACGGTTGACAACCTCGGTTCCATCACCTCCGTCACCGTGCACGACGGCGGTCGCAACTACAACCAGGGCGCCGACGCCGCCGCGACCGCGTCCATCTCCACGATCACCGACGGCGATCCTGGAAGTAACAAGCGACAGACACTTAACAACGTGCGGGTCACCGAGGGGGGCCACGGGTACCTCGTCCCCCCGGACGTTTACTTTGAGTGCTCCGGCGGCGCCGACGACGCCAGCTGCCTCGCGACCGGTGACGACTCCGACGGATCCGCGCACCCGTCATGGATCCCGGGGTTGCACGCCACCGCCGTCGCGGTCCTCGGGACGTACGACCCGACCTGCGACAACTCGTGGAAAGACTGCGACGCGCAAGGCGCCGTCGTCCGCGTCGACATCACCTTCCCCGGTCGGTACTACACGTCCGCGCCCGTGGTCAAGTTTAAGCCGCAGACGCCCAAGGTTGTCGTCACTCCCAACGAACGCGCGCTCGACTTCAAGGACCCGGCGCAGGTTGGCTACTACAGCCAGCAAGGTAAAGGGTGGGACGAGCTCGACCCCGAGCAGCCGCACGGGTCGTGGACCAACGGCGCCGAGGACACCTCGGTCGGGTACGACGTCACAGATATGCCCAACGGCCAGAACCGCATGCCGGGCGTCTCCGCGCACCAAACCTGCGTCACCACCGGGTTCTGCCCGGAGGCGAGGAACCCCGAGGACCGCGGGCCGCTCTTACCGCCGCTCGGTAAGGCTTGGATGGACGGCTCGATCAAACCCGGGCACCAAGAGTTGGTCCGAGTGTCCAACAACTACCACAAGTTCGGCGCCATGCGCGGCAACGACCAATCCCAGGTTCGCACGCACTTTGGGTACAGGAACCACACCAAGAACGCGTCGATCGGCGAGGACCTCGGGTACTGGATGTGGAGTGAAAGCGGCATGACCGAGGCTGAGATGAACCGGTGCAGGGTTTCGAATAATCCCCCGATTCACCAGTTTTCGTCCCTGCAAGGGCACGGGCTAGACGCGGCGCTCGGGCTGGGAACCGCCGACGACGAGTTCCAGCTCATCGGACCCACGAATAACCTGCGGTACCTCGACGGTAGCTCCGTCGGCGGCGCCCCGGGCTACGGCGCGCAGGCGATGGTCACCCTGAGCGCCAACGACACGGTTTGCGCCGCCACCAAGACGTGCTACGTGTCTCACGTCACCGTCACCAAAGGCGGGCAAGGGTACATGTACCCGCCCACGGTCACCTTCAGCGGCGGCAACGGCTACGGCGCCAAGGCGACCGCGGTGATCAGCGGCGGCATCGTCGTGCGGATCGAGGTGGACCCGCTGTCCAGGGGCATCGGCTACGACACAAACCTCCAGACGGAGGTTCACATCACCGCCGTTCGACAGTCGACCACCTACGACGCCGCGGCGCCGCACGAGGGTGTCTACATCGACAAAGGCGCGCTGACATACGATGATGAAACCTCGCACTACGAGCACGCGCTGCCAAACGGCACCGACGGCGGCGATCCCGCCGCGCGCAGCGTCGGCCACGGGACGTACACCCTCGACCAATCTACAAAGTCTGTCCACGTAGGACAGTTCGCGTCCACCAGCAACTACATGGTCGGCCACGGCGCCTTCCCAGGGCACCCGGGTAACCAGAACCTCGGGCACCCGCGCAAGGACTGCATATACTTTCTGTACAGCGACATCTACGTCTCGCCGTCGGGAAGCGACTCCACCGGACAAGGCACCGCGGGTCGACCGTACCGAACGCTGCAGAAGTGCATCGACTCGTCCTTGGCCGGATCCCGGGACTATTACGTGTATAAAAAGTCGGACGGCGGCGACCGGGACCCGAACGTCCCCGACGGCTCACCGCGGTACGGCATCGAGAGCGCGGGCGAGCGCGTGGACGCCACGAAGCCCGGCATGAACACCGGCACGGGCCGCGATAAAGGGTACACGGGACGCCAAGTTCGCAACTACAACGAACGCCGGACGGGGTGGAGAGAAGCCACCACCGGTCGGCTGTACGGCGGCAGGAGCTGGAGCGATAACACCCGGGACACCCAAAAGGGATTCGGATACACCGTCAATCGGGACAGGTGCGTGCTGAAGGATGGGGTGTACTGGGGCGAGGGTAACCGGGAACTGCAGCCGCACGGGCACATGGTTGAGATTTGGGCTGAAAACGCTCAAAACGTCGTCATCGACTGCGGCGGCCGCGGCGTCGGCAAGAACGTCTTCACCGCGGACAGGCACAGCGGCGAGCGCGCGTCGGTGCTCGGCAGTGTCTCACTGCAGGGTGTCGTGATGCGAAGGTGCACGGTTCGAGCGGATCCCAAGGCTAACCACAGGCCTTACTATCCCGGTCGGCCCGGGTACGGACCGGGCGCTAAGAACCCCAACGGCCAGAGCTGCTGGCCGGGGGCGACGGGGTGCCAGTACCGCCAGGCCGTGGACGGCCAGGCGGCTGGGCAATAGACGTATCAAATGATAGTTTGATGATGACACACATTCCATTATTACCAATGGTGCTCGAGTACTCTCGCTATTTAGCTATAACTCCGGCCTCGAAGAAAAATACGCGGCTGATCTACAATTTGTGGTTGGCGGCTCGAAGCCGACTCGGGTGGTCGTCACTTGCCTCCCCCGTTTGCCTTTGACTTTGCGTCCCGCTCCATCTCCGCCGCCTGCCGCGTGAGCTCGTCCCACACCGCCCGCCCGTACTCCGTCGCGGTCTTAGCCGCCTCCGTCGGGGCATTCGCCACGTCCGTGAGCTTCCCGCTCGCCTGCGCCTCCTTCAGCGCCTTGTCGGTGCGAACGGCGAACCTCTGGAACGCCCGGCTGTTCGCGAGCGTGTCCACCAGGAGCTCGTTGAAGACGTAGTTGAAGACGCCGCTGAAGAACTTCGCCATCTTCGCCGCGCGTGGGGCCCACCTCTCGCGCGCCTACTGGACTGACGACGTCGATGGAAGGCTCCCGACGATTTTTCAGCTGAGAAATCAACCACCTCATCGATATCTCAGCTCACCTTTTGACGGATCGACGTCCCTTCGGTATCCAGACTGGTGCGCGCGGCGCGGGTGAAGTCAGGCCGGATACGAACATGGACGGGGGTCCGTTCAAGCTCCCGACCAAGGAAAACGCGGATGCCGCGCGAAAGAAGAAGGTACGTCGCGTCCCCAACGCGTCAACGTCGCGTGTCATCGAACGACCCACAAACGCTTTTCCTTATCGACAGCCACCAGCCATCTCACCTCGGCACCCCACCTCCCTCACCGCGCAGGAAGCGATCGCCACGGTCAAGAAGTGGGTGGAGTCGCACATCCCGACGAAACACATCAAGGATCGCACGTGCGTCGTCGACGTCTCCGAGGTGCGCGCCCAGATCCCATCGTTCACCCGCACAGCTGTGCGCGCCCCATCGACGGCTTAAGATCGATCCTCCTCCCCGTACACGTCCGAGAACGAACGCTCCGCCGTTTGCAATCGAACCACACACGCGCCACCCACTGACCCACACACTGACCCCCCCCACTTCCCACCACCCCGCATCCACGCACAGATCGTATGCGGCGACCCCGAGTGCGCCCCGATAGACACCGCGGTACGAATCATCTACGAAGGCAAGGACGACGGAGCGGTGGGCACAGCATTTGCGTTCCCGTGCACCGCCGTCGAGTTGACCAAAGAGGCGCTGGACGAGCGCATGCCCCCGGCTGAGACGTACGAGGACTGGTACGAGGGTAAGCCCACGCACTGGCCGCCTCCGCCTGAAGACGTCGTCCTGCGGTTCGCGGTGGGAACGCGGGTGGAGTGCAAGGTTGGAACGAAGCAGTGGGCGCCCGGTGGAGTTACTAAGCACTGGTTCAGGCAAGGCGACTGGCCCCCGGGTGTGTTCGCGCCGTACCAGGTGCAGCTGGACGATGGACGGTTGATCTTCGCGCCGGACGGTGCGAACCGTTGCATCCGGGGTGAGGGCGCGGGGAAAAGGTGGTTCGGCTGCCTCGGGGGGTAGAGAAGACGAGGGAGGGCGGTTGACTTTTAGCTGCTGTGTGAGAGCATTTTTGTTGAACGAAGAAGTCTCGTGAATTTGGACGCGGTCTCGACGGCGGCGGCCATTCTTCCTCGCGCGTCAGTGAAACAACGCTCGTGCTAAATCATGGCGGGTCCCTTCAAGCTGCCCAACAAGGCGGAGGCCGAGGCCGAGAAGAAGAAGAGGGTGCGTACTTTCGCCCCGACACCCCGCGCACGCGTCGCCCCTCGGGCCCCTCGCGTCAGATTTTTCTTCGTTCTTCCACGATTCGGCCCCGCCGACTCGACGGACCACTGACCGCCCCGTTCCCCCCATTCCCGTACCCATCAGGCCGCGATCAAGCAGGTCAAGGAGTGGGTTGAGTCGTACATCCCGGACGCGCACCTCGCCAACCACGATTGCGTCGTCGACGTCTCCGAGGTACGCGCCCTCAATCCCCCGCCGCGGATCACATAATCTCGTTATGGGGATCCTTCCGAGAGGATCTCATCGATCATCGATCTAACCGTCACCGCCCCTTTACTTCATAACCCAGGTCCAATGCGGCGATCCCAACTGCGCGCCCATCGACACCGCCATCCGCATCATCTACAAGGGCGACGATGGACAGGGCGGCGCCGTCGGCACGGTCTTCGGCGTGCCCTGCGAGGCTCACGAGGTGGAGGCGACGGACATCCAGGAGATGATGCCCCCCGCCGACTACTTCGACGCCTGGCAAAAAGGCGACGCGAGGTCCTGGCCGCCCCCGCCGGAGAACCCGGAGCCCGGCGAGCCGCCCGATGTCGAGCTCAGGTTCAAGGTTGGCGACAGGGTGGAGTGCTGCATCGCACGGGGGCCCGAGGGGTGGGCGCCAGGCACGGTTGTCTCGCACTGGTTCAGAGCCCCGCAGTGGCCGACTGGTCAGTACGCGCCGTACCAGATCAAACTGGACAGCAGCGAGAACCTGATCTTCGCCCCGCAGGACAGAGACAACTGCATCAGGGCGGCGCGAGGGGAGTGAGCAGGCTGCCCCTGGGGGGGGTGCGCCCGTCGTAGCGCTAGTGCTACCTTGCAATAAAGCTTTCTCATTCACACGATTTCCGTCGTCTATTGGAGCGTTATCACGGCACTGAGTACGCTACGCGCGCCAATCATCGAGGCTCCCGAGAAACGCTCCGTCCGTCGTGAACTCTCCAGCTCCCGTCGCCCGCCACGACGCGCACATCACGCCGCGCGTCTCGACCCCACGGAGGACACCGGCGCGTATCCGACCCCGACACATCGCGACCGTCCATCTCGCCGCCCCGCGCCGCGTACGTCCGCGCCGCGAACGTCCGTATCGTCGTCCAGGGGCGCACCCTCGGACCATCCGAGCGTTTGTCGAGGTGACGACGGGAGCAGTCGATTGACCGAGATGACCGCGCCGCGCGATGCCGACGCCGATGCCGACGCGGCCCCGGTGGAGCACGATCGCGACGCTTCATTCCTTGAAGCCGCGAGACGCGCCGCCGCCGCGTCGCTCAAGAAGCAGAACGCGCGCGCACACGCGCGCAGGGAACGCGCCGCGGCGAAGAGGGCGATCATCGCCAACAGCGGGATCGTCAACAGCCCCGTGACGACGCTCGGGCCCATCGACGAGTCCCACGCCGTCCACGGCGCCGGCGGAAGCACCGGCGTCATCGCCGCCGCAGCTCCCAACGGCGTCGTGCGTAAGGTCACCCGCGCGCGTCTCGACACCGCGCGCGTGCGAACCACCGACGCGTCGCGAGGTCAAAACGAAACGCCGGGCGACGCGACCCCGACCTTGGTGCGGGGCCGCGAGGGTGCGTCTGCGATCGTCGACGGCGCCGACCCCATCGGCGTCACCGCGCTGCTCGTCGAGTCCGCGCTGGGACACGAGGGTGCGTTCGAGACCGTCTTCTGCGGCTACGCCGACGGATCCGTGCGTTCGTTCCACAGACCGACGGATTCATCCTCCGAAGAAATCCGCTCTTCGTCTTCGAGCCGCGAACCGCGCTCCGGCTGGACCGAGACGCGCCGGGTGCACGCGCCCGAGGGGTGGAACGACGCCGCGGGGTCGGTTCGTATCATCAAGCGCGTCGGTTCAGGTCGCGACGACGCCGGTAGGCTATTCGTCGCGTACGACAACGGCTCGTGGACGCGGTTCGTGTTCCGGAAAGGCGAGTGGACGCTTCTGGAGACGCCCGTGCTCGGCCCGCACCCCGACTTCGCCAACGCCTTTCGCCTAAAACCCCAAATGCGGGGTAACAAGTGGTGCGGCAAGAAGGCGAGATGCGGGGCGATGTGCCACGTGTCGCTGAACGACGGCACCGACGGCGTGCTGTACCTGTCCTCGCCCGTGCACGGCGAACACTGCGTGTATCGATGGGAGATTCCAAAAGCCGTCTGCGATTCGATCCCGGTCAGCCCGCCCACTCCCGAGCCTTTGTCCCCGTGTAAGACACCCCAAGACTTGAAGAACAAGTCGGGTACGACGACGGACTCACACGAGGAGAGCTCGTGGGAGAAGTTCAAGCGTGACGTGTGGGGCGTCGTGACCAAGATGGACAAGCACTCGGACACCGTCACGTCCATCGCGCCTTTCCCCGCGTTAGGGTCCGATTCCATCATCTCCGGCGGCGACGACGCGTGCGTGTGCGTGTGGACAAACACGGACATGACCCCCGAGCCCACGCACATCGGCGACTCGCACTCTTCCAAGATGTACCCCGCGTGCGTGGCTAAAGCCCCGGCGGCGGTGCGGGCCGTCGCGGTGTCGCCCGACGCGTCCACCGTGTTCACCGCCGGCGGCGACCGCAACGTCCACGCGTGGACCGTGGCGCGGGGGCATCGTAAGGAATGCGGCGCGGACGTCAAGCTCGTGTACACGCGATCCTTCGCGGGCGGCCACGAGGGTTTCGTCACCGCCCTCGCGACGTTAGGTGGCGGTAACCGGTGTGACTTTCTGTTATCTGGCAGCGAAGGTGGGATCAAGGGTGACATGTGGACCCCGGGCGACGGCGGCGTCAAGGTATGGCGCGTCTCCGACGGCTACTGCACGCAAAGTGCGGACACGATGCGATGCGACGGGACCTGCACCGCGCTCGTGGTGAGGACCGACGGGGCGGGTCGGGCCATCGGGGTGCTTCGCGGGGGTACCGACGGCGCGGTGGTGGAGTGGGCGGTGGAGTGGGGGCTCGGCGGCGGCCGCGGTGACTTCCCGCGCGGGTTCCTGAGCAAATAAATTCAGCCGTGCCGTGGTTTCAAACAACAGGGCCGAGCCTACTTGTACCTTGGGTCTCGATTTGTATTCTCCGTCTGATGAATTCACGTAGCTATGTAAGTCCTCGTTCGTACACTAGCACTACTTGGCTTTTTTCTTCGCCACCCCGCCGCCCTTCACCTTGGTCGCCCCGTCCTTGCCCTTGCCGCCCTTCTTCTTCCCTCCGTCGTCGTGCCCGTACTTCGCCTCGAGCCGCGCGAAGAGGTCGTCGGCGGCGGCGGCTCTCGAGTTTTGCCTGGAAAGGATCATCGCCATCAGATCGCCGTCGTCGTTCCCCGTCCCCCCGTCGCCCTTCTTCTTGCCACTCAGCTTACGCCCCGCGCGCTTTCGTAGCGGGTCCTTTGGCGCGCGCTTGTTCCTAACCGCCTTGGCCCACGAAGAGTAGGCTGAGTAGGCGGTAACTTTTTTGTTTTTCAGCGCTTCGTCGACGATGTCCGCGAACCTGTGCGCGTCGATGGCTTCCTCGCTGCACATGACCCACATGAACACCTTGCTCATGTCTCCCTCGAACTTTGCGTAGGCTTCGAGCACGTCGCGCCGTTCCTCGTCGCCGCCGCGGTACGAATCGTGGAAGGCGTCTACGTCCTCCTCCGTCACCTTTCTGTACACGCCCCTGTAGTACTCGTAGAGGGAGTCGAACTTGTCTCCGGAGAGCTCGGCGTCGTCGATGCGCCCGGTCTCGTCGTATACCTTGCGCTTGTCGACGTCGCCGAGGACGCCGTAGACCTTCTGGAGTGTCTGGAATTGTTTCGCGGCGTCTGGGTTGTCGGGGTTCTTGTCGGGGTGGAGCTTCAGCGCCATGCGATGGTACGCCTTCTTAATCTCGGTCGGCGTGGCATCCTTGGCGACGCCGATGGACTCGTAGAGGCTCTTGCCGTCGAGCCCGTCGTCGTTGGGGGCGTCCGAGGCGGAATCGTCGTCGGTGTACTCGTCGTCGCTCATCGTGCGTGCGCCGTGTCCTCGGATCTGAGGTGCGATTTGAAAAGCTGCAAGCAAGCAAGCAGACAGCTGCTCTGCCGGAGCGAAGGTTCGGATTGTTCAACACCCGCGGGCTCGGACACTCCGGGGCGCGCGCGCACGGGAGGTGCGATTGGACATGAGCCGGACGTCCTCGCCGGCGAAGAGACCGTCGACGGTCCGCGATGACGATGCGACGATCGTGAACGTGGATACCGAATCGCGGGCGGCCACGACCGAGGGCCCGATGGACGGGCCGGCGCCAGCCACGCCGGACGCGGCGTCCGTGAATCCGTTCGGCACGCTCCTCCCCGTCGACCCGCAACGACGACAGGCGATCTCGATGACGGCGTTCATCTTCACGATCCTCTTCGTGGTGCCCACGTTCATGCACGTCAGCGGGGTCGGGCAGAGGCTCGTGGATCACATGCTCGACGATACCCCGTCGGCTTCAGAAGCGGCTCCGTCGATCGGCGCCGAGACGGCACTCAGCGCTAAAATTGAGTTTGGCGCCGCGGACGCATCGCCCGTGCCCGCTGCGTCGCCCGCGCCCGCCGCGAAGAAGTCTGCCTTTAAGCTGCCTTCCATCAAGATCGGCGGGTCCTCGGGAAGCAGCGACGTCGTCATGCTGGGCCCCAAGCACAACAGGTTCACCGACTCCGGCGTCGCCTTCCCACTCGCCTGCTCCTTCCAGCAGGCTCTCGACGGGATGCTATCCGCGGGCAAAGAAAACATCGCGATGGGCCGCGAGTATCTCCCCGACATCGACTTCACGAAGTGCGACACCCACCCCGATACGCTCGACGCGGTGTTCACGCGGATGTTCGCGCAGACGCCGCCCACGAGCACCTTCGACTGGTGCGGCGGCATGCAGTGCAAGATCACCATGGGCAAATACACGTCCAAGGCGAGCGAAGATTGGGAAAAGTTCGTCAAGACAGCTCAAGACGATGCGCCGCCGCCCAGGGCGATGGCGGTGTTCCCGAAGCAGGAACGGTGGGGCCGGTACTTGGACTGCGCGATCGACGACGCGTGGAACTGCATGTTCGGCGTCACGACGCCGTCCAAGACTGCGAAAGCGGACGAAGGCGCGTTGAAGACTGCGAAGAACGTCTGGTCGCAGCGTTCGTGCATCTTCGACCGATCGTGCGGTGAGCCCCAGTCGCGGTACTTGTCCAAGCTGATCCACGGCTGGATGTTCCGCTGGCAGATGCCGCTGAACGCGTGTACCGAGGGATACCGGAACTCGTGCGTGAACAACGTGGTGTCCAACGTGAACCTGCCCAAAGGTACTCGGAACCGGGTGTTTTTGTCGATTCACATGCGCATGGGAGACGCGTGCGACCGCGTGGAGAAGGAGGAGCGGACGTTATCGTGGGAGTGGAACCAGAACCGCGGCCGGCCGTGCATCGCGCCGCACGGCTACGACAAGGCGATCGAGCGCATGACGGCAAAGTACGGGGTGACGGATATTTTGTTAGCGTCTGACCAATCCGACGCCGTCGAGTGGGCGAAGGAGCAGAAGAAGCACGACGTGCACTGGCTCGATACCGACCGCTCGAAGCTGAACCACGGCGCCGGGTGGATCGAGAACAGGATGGACATCGGGAAAGAAGAGACGGAAGGTGCGCTGGAGGCGCTGGACTTTCTCGCGCACGGGCAGGTGTTCATCGGGAACATGGGCTCGTTCTTCAGCCGCGCGGTGTATAAGCAGATGGTCGGGAGGCACAACGTCGTGGCGCCGTGGACATCCATCGACGGCAGGCACTTACCCCCCGACGACGATCGGGGCAAGGAGTGGCACGAGTTCCTCGGCAGACGGCGCACCTCGCGCAGGGCTCTCAGCGTCTCTGACTAAATAGCTATTCTTTTATTCAACGCCGCGCATGCCCTTTAAGAGTCTTACGTCAGTCTTGACTACGTTGACGGTCACTTGATACCCGCGCGAGCCGCGAGTCGCGCCTTTAAGTGTTTGGTCTGCCCCGACCCGCCCAGGAGTGTCGCTATGTCACCCCAGGTGGACGCCCTCGCGCCGTCGGGCCTCTCCTTCGCGGAGCACAGAGCCCGACGCTCCGCCGCCGCCGTCGGAGTCTCCCCCGCGTCGTCCACCGCGTTGACGTTCGCGCCTCTGTCCAGCAGCGCGACGCACGCGGGCCTGTGTCCGTTCACGGCTGCCCAGTGCAGCGGCGTCCGTCCCCACGAGTCCCTCGAGTCCACGGCGGCGACGCCCGAACCGATGGAACCTCTCGCCTTTCCTCGCGATTTCTTTCGCCCCTTCGCCCCTCCGGACGTCGAGGGCACGTGCACGCCGTCCATGGCGTCGGCGACGAGGGAGATGACGCTCGAGGGCGCACCGGCCCTCGCGGCGACGTGCAGCGCCGTCTGCCCGTCGTCGTCGGCGACTGACGCGGCGCCGCCCTTTTCTAAAATTTCAGTCAGCAGCGACGGCGGTCCCCTCGCGGCGGCGATCGTGAACGCGCTCTGACCGCGTCGTGTCCTCGCGCGCGCGCTCGCACCCCTCGCGAGGAGCGCCATCGCGACCGCCTCGCGGTCCTTCCCACCGCCGCACGCGACGTGAAGAGGCGTGAGGGTATCCGTGAGGGTATCGCTCGACCCCTCGACGGGCACGCCGGCGTCGAGCAGCTGTTCCAGGACATCCGCGGCGCCCTCGAACGCGGCTCGGCGGAGCAGCCCGGCGCCCTCGAAAGCGCGTTCATCGACCACGGCGACGTCGGTACTTGTACTGATCGCAGCCGTGGGTTGATCCGCCGTGGGTTGATCCCCGTCCTCCCGGCGCGCGAGCGTCGCCGCCGCTTGCCCCAACTCCCCCGCCGCCGCCGCGGTTCTCAACGCGGCGACGTGCGCGCCGAGTGAACCGGATCGTACGAGCCGCGCCGGTGCAAGCGCGCCGCCCAGCGCCTCGCCGAACACGCCGGTGTCTCCCTTGTCCGTGTCCGAGAAGGTCGACGCGATGCGTTGGCACACGCGAAGCGCAGCCATCGAATCGCCTCCGAGCTCGGCGAACCGAGCGGATAATTTCAATTTAATCTCCGAAGAGAGCCCGAGAGCGTTCGCCCACGCGTTCGCGACGACCGCCGCGAACGCGTCGAGGCCACCCGCACCGTCGTACCCGGCTTCGCCTTCCGTCTCGGTCCCGTGCACGTGTTCGCCGCATCCCGTGTCCCTGTCGGGCGGCGGGGGCGCGCCCCACTTTGCGACGACCGACCTCGCGAACTTTCCGCTCGCCGTGGTCGGCAGCCTCGCGTCGACGACTCCGTAGCGCGACGGGACCATGTGCGGCGGGACGTGCGCCGCCACGAGCCACCGGAGCGCGTCCGCCGTCAACGCGTCGGCACCGGCGCGTGACTCGACCGTTCCGTGTTCGGTACCCGGAGGCACGCACCACGCGATGAGAGACTTAGCGCCCGATCCAATTCCCTCAGATCGATCGAACCTGGGCGTCGAGGCGGCGCACTCGAGCACCAGTCTCGGAGCGGCGGCGCACACCGCCGCCTCGACGTCGCCGAGCTCCACGCGCTGCCCGTTGAGCTTCACCTGCGAGTCACGTCGACCGACCACCTCCACGCGCCACTCCCCGCTGACGCAGTCGCGGACCCGCGCTCCTAAGTCGCCCGTTCGAAAGTAGCGTCGAGTGACGCCGGAGGAGTCTTCAATCCGCGTCACGAACCGTTCTTTGGTCAGTTCCGGCGCCCCGGCGTACCCGAGCCCCACGAGCGGACCCGCGATCCATACCTCCCCGAACGATCCGTCCGCATCGTCGGTACCGAGGACGTCCGACGGGTCGTCGCCCGGTTCCTTCGCGCATATAATCTCGCACCCGGCGAGACCGCGCCCGATCGCCCTTCGCGCCTCAACGTCCGCGTACGTCTGAAACGCCTGGTACACCGTGCACTCCGTGACGCCGTACGCGTTCACGAGCCTCTCGACGAGTGGTAACCACGCGCGCGCCAGGCTCGCTGGCGTGGGCTCGCCTCCCAAGGCGACCACTCGCAGGCGCATTTTGGTGAGCGGCTCGTTCTCGGTCGTCTCAATCGTGGATAGCGTCGACGGCGTGGTGAGCACGTGCGTGGCTCCGCTCACCGCGAGGCACGCCGCGAGTGACGCGAACAGGTACGACCTCGGCGCGATCGCCGCGACGCACCCGGCGGCCCATGCGCTGATGAAATCTCCGAGCGAAGGGTCGAAGGAGTGCGGCGACGCCACGAGAACGACGCAATTTTCGTCGACGTCGAGCGATTGGTTCTTGCCGGCGCAGTACAGCGCCAGTCCGCCGTGCGTGGCGAGACAACCTTTCGGCCGACCGGTGCTACCGGAAGTGAAGAAGACGTGCGACAGTTTATCCTCCGGGAACGCCGGAGGAGGCGCGACCGACCGTTCGTTCGACTCGGCGGCGTCCGTCTCAATGATCAGCTCGGACGCGTCGATGACTTTAACGTTTGCGTTGATGGCCAATGTGATAGCCTGCTTCAGCCGACCCAACGCATTTCCGTCACCCGCGCGCGGACACGCGATCACGACGGAGCACTCGGCGTCGTCGAGGATGTTTTTGATCCGTACCGGCGGGTCTTGGGCGCCCACCGGCACCACCGCCGCGTGCGCGAGGAGAATCGCGAGGATGGACACCGGCAACTCGATTCCGTCCTCCACGAGCAGTCCCACGGTCGGCGACAGGCCGTGGCGCGGGTCCTGCATCTGCGACAGTTTCGGCGCGTCGACGCCGACGAGCGCATCGTGCACGCGCGTCGCGGCGGATGAAGCGACGGAGTAGAGCTTTCGGTAGGACCACCGGATGATTCTCGGGGCTTCGGCGGTTGGGTCGGGCATCCACGCCAGCGCGGTGCGCGCGCCGTGGTCGGGGTGCGACGCGCGGCGGTGCATGCACACCAGCGGGTGCTCGGGATACGTCGACATGCCAACGTCGTCGCGTTGGATCACTCCACGCGCGCCTCGTCACCCGCCGCTTCTGATGACTCCTCAGTCGGCACTCGTTCAGATACCCCGTAGCAGTCCAACACCGCCCGTTGCATGGACTCCACCGCGGCGAGATCCAGCGGCGGTAGACCCGATGCCTTCGACCGCACGCTCCGGCACGCCGCCTTGGCCTTCCCTTTGCTCAGGCGCGTCGCGTCACCACCGCCCACCACCGTGCACAGACGGACGAACTTCTCAGCCTCGGCGGGCCCCACGCCGTCGATGCGCAGCGCGACGACGGCGGCGCAGGAGCGCTCGAACGCGTGGTCGGGCGGGCCGATGCAGCACAGGCAGTTGGGCCTGTGGATCTCGAGCTGACCGTCCGGACCTCGGGTCGGCAGGCGAAACGGACCGGCGCCTCCGAAGCCGGGGCCCTGGCGCATCGGGCGAGTGAAGGGCGTCGCCGCGAGGCCCACGCACTTTTTTGATCATCGCTTTTGGGAAAAAGCAACAACCTAATAAATCTGAGAGCCCGTCGGCCCCCCGGGGCGTCACAGCGACCCGCGGTTCATCGACGCCATCGCCGCGTCCGTGGGTGTCTACGCGGTCGATACACGATGCCGCTCCCGGCGCAGGAGCAGTCCCGGCGCGATTGCCTCACCTTCGTGGTGCTCGGGGCGACGGGCAATCTCGCCCGGCGCAAATTGTTACCCGCGCTGTTCCAGCTGTACCTGACCGGCCACCTGCCCCCGAAGGCGAGGATCGTGGGCGTGGGACGGGGCGAGCTGACGGATGAACAGTTCCACGAGTTCGTCGCCGCCGCGATACGTCAGGCGTGGGAGACCCCGCGCGCGGCACTCAGCCTGAACGCGCAGCTGAACGGGTCTGGGGGTTCCGGAGGAGGGAGCATCATTCCGGGGCACCAGCGGCACGGCTCGTTTCACACGCTCAACCGCCAGAGCAGCAGCATGGACCTCGACGGTCTGTTCCACGCGCCGCCGACCCGCGCGGACATCGGCGGGTGCGCCGAAACCCTCGCGAGGACCACCATCTACCAGCTGGACTCCCCACGGAAGAGCCTCAAGGACGACGCCGACGGCGGGGACAAATTACCCCATTCCCAGCGGTCCTCCGCCCCAGGGTCGAGACGAATTTCCGTCGGATCAGTCGTCGCCGGCGAGCACACCTACCCGGCGTGCCCCGAGCACTGCCTCGTGGACTTCCTCACGCGCACCACGTACGCACAAATGTCCCCGCAGGTCACCAGCGGCCGCGGCGGGTCGGATTCGAGCTCCAGCATCGACGACGACGCCGCGTCCACCGCAGACGAATCTCTCAAAGTCACGTTCGACATCGTGGAGCGGTGGGAGGCGGAACATACCGACGCGCCGCACCGTAACCGCCTCTACTACTTCGCGATGCCGTCCGAGCTCTACCCTCCCGTCGCCAACGCGGTGCACAGGGGCGGGCGGGCCGTGGCTGGCGGGTGGACACGCCTAGTGTTGGAAAAACCGTTCGGTCACGACGCCGTCTCCGCCGCCGCGCTCAACCGGCACCTGGCCCGGACGTGGAGCGAACCGAGCCTGTACCGCATCGACCGGTACCTCGGCAAAGAGGTGATCGATAACTTGCTCGTCATGCGGTTCGCCAATCGGCTGTTGACGCCGATCTGGAACCGTGATAACATCGCCAACGTGCAGATCATTCACAAGGAACCGTTCGGCGCCATCAGCGACTACTTCGACGCGCACGGCATCATCCGCGACGTGCTCCAGAACCACTTACTGCAGATCCTCGCCGTGCTCGCCATGGACAGGCCGGTCAGTCTGGACCCGGAGGACATTAGGGACGCCAAGCTGAAGGTGCTGCGGCAGGTTGACAGGGTGGACGTGGAACGCAAGGTTGTGGCGGGTCAGTACGTGGCTCACGAGGGTAAGCTCGGGTACAAGGATAACCCCAACGTCGCCGCCGATAGCCGCGCCCCCACGTTCGCCATGCTCGTGCTGAACATTCGGAACGAGCGCTGGGACGGCGTGCCGTTCATATTAAAGGCGGGCAAGGCTCTGAACGAGAAGCGGAGCGAGATTCGCATCCAGCTTCGGCAGACGCCGGGGGATATCTTCGGCGATCTCGAGAAACCAGGGGACCCGACCGACCCGGCGGTGGCTAACGGCTACGCGGGACCCAACGAGTTCGTCCTCCGGCTCCAACCCCACGAGGAGATGTACATGAAGCTCACGATCAAAGAACCAGGGCTCGGGGTCCAGCCGGTGCCGTCCGAGATGGAACTCAGCGGGCGGTGGCGGGCGGAGCAGCTGCGAAAAGAGGCGGCGGGCGAGGCGCCGCGTCGCGCGTACGAACGCTTACTCCTGGACGCGGTGCACGGCCACCAGGCGCACTTCGTCCGCGGAGATGAGCTCGAGGCGGCGTGGCAGATCGTGGACCCGGTGAACGACGCGATCGAGTCCGGGCGTGTGCCGCTGCACGAGTACCCGTTCGGCACGAGGGGGCCGTCGGAGGCGGATGCACTTCGGAAAGCGTCCGGTCACGTCGCCTTCGTGGTGCCGCGGGACGGGGTACACCTGAGCAGCGCGGACGACTTGGCTTCGTACGATTTCTCGCCAAAGTACGGGTCGATTCCCGCCGGGGACGTGTGGGGCAGGGCGGCGGACACGGGGCCGGGGTTGATGCCCCCGACGAGACCGGCTTGATGAGAGACTGTATTTGGTGTTGTAAGTTGTATAATTCATTCGCTGAAGACTCTTCGCGCCCCGTCCATTGATCTTAGCGCGCGTCATGCTGGCCCACTTCGCACGACGCGCCTCGGGCGCGATCCTCGCGCGGCCGTGTGTCGTTCCCGCGGCGGCGCGAGTCTCCGTCGTCAGGCGGTTCTCCGCCGAGGCTGAGGCTGAGGGGGAGGGGGAGGAGAAGCCGAGCGAGGTGGCGGTGTTTCTGCAGGCGCTGGGGCTCGATTCGCACGAGGATAAGTTCGCCAACATGAAGGCGCTGCTGTACGATACCAAGACTGATCAGCTCCAGGGGTTTGGCTTGAGCATCCAGGAACGGAAGAAGCTGCTGAGCCACGTGGAGAAGTACAAGCGAGGGCTCTGGGCGCCGCGAGAGCTCCGGCGATGAGTTAGGTTTAGATTTGTAGTCGAGATGAGTGAACTTCGTCCCTCCATCATCACAACTTCCCGCGCCAGAGGAGGAGGGTTCGGCGCCGAAACCCGTCCGGGCGCGCGTTAGCCTAGCCATGACTGACGCGGCGGAGACCACCCGCGTCGTCGCGTCGATGAGCGGGGACGAGAAGGCTGCCGCGCTGTGCGACGACGTCGCCGCGAACGTCCAACCCGATTCGGACTCGATCTCGCAGCACTGCGGGCAGATCGAGCGGTCCGCCGAGGACATGCTCGCCCGGCTCGACGAACTCGTCGCCGTGCTGAACAAGCTCCGCGAGGACTCCAAGGAGCAGCGGGAGGCGCTCACGCCCGCGCTCGAGGCCTGGGCGTCGGGCCTCGCCAGGGATTTCGCCTACCTCGACAGCGCGGAGGAAACCGTCGAGGCGGTGAAGGGCGCGGTGGCCAACGTGGAGCACCAGCTCGCGCAGCTGGAATCCACCGAGTTCAGGCGCGCCAGGCTCGCGGACATCGAAAAGGCGAGGAAGGGAATCGAGGGGCTGTTCCAGGGGTGGGGCGGCGGG
>Ga0213862_10000278_pt1 | contig 22544 bp, 17 predicted proteins | sample PICome_7_FD_160092 | JGI IMG/M metagenome (GOLD analysis project Ga0213862, IMG submission 160092) | Coastal seawater microbial communities near Pivers Island, North Carolina, United States - PICO266 | ecosystem: Environmental > Aquatic > Marine > Coastal | place: USA: North Carolina... | reverse complement strand
GTGTACCTAAGCGATACGACTCGTGGATCAATTCAGTATTACAGCAATGGCCAGAATTACAAAAACCCACAAAATGCTTTAGGTACTACGTCACATCAACTTTTTAATGCTAATACTCTATTTACTATTGGCAGCACCAATGTAACCTATACTCTACCAACACTCACCTCATTCTCCCTTTCTGTCCCATCTTCTCCAAAAGCTGGAGACACAATAACCTTTAATTACCAGGTTTCTGCTGGCTCTGCGTCTGTTAATTATATGGATATTTGTCTTAAGAATAAAACATTACTAAAGGAACAATGTATTGGCATTAACCAACCTTCACTAACAGGACCATATTATTTTACAATACCTACTGATTGGCCAGATGGAGAGTACGGAATGGAACGAGTGTACCTAAGCGATACGACTCGTGGATCAATTCAGTATTACAGCAATGGCCAGAATTACAAAAACCCACAAAATGCTTTAGGTACTACGTCACATCAACTTTTTAATGCTAATACTCTATTTACTAAATAGTAATAAAGAGGTCGGCAGTTCGATTCTGCCTCTGGCCACTTATAAACATTGGGGTTTTGCCCTTTCACTAACAAATTTATAAAAATACAGAAAAATTTGTTGGTCAGGTTGTTGAACAATCACATGTTAAAATCACTATTAAGAAAAATGCAAAAGCTTTTTAAAAAATATATAATTAACAACATTGACTTATTTTTTTATGTCTTTTTGTTCTCTTACTTCTTTTATAAGTTCACAAGTTACAAAAGTTTTTTTTATTTGTATATAAATGAGTGGGCATTTTCTGAAACACTAATAAATTATTCCGGAGGTTTTGTAAGAAGAGGATTTCTTGGTGAATTTTTTTCTACAATTCTTCAAACATCTGGCTCAAGGTATTACACTCTGAGCTTTGTATTTTTCCTCAGTTCCTTCATTCATTGCCTTTACTTTATTTACAATAAATCTAAACACTTCCCTCTCTTAACAAGGCTTGCTTTTATATTTTGCCCTTTTGGAATTTATTACCTTATTTCTAATATAAATTTCTTTTTTGGAAGAAGAGATATCTTGATTCTTAATTTTTTAATTGTCATGTGTTCTAAAAATTTCAAAAGTTTTAACTCTAAGATATTTACATTTTTCATATTTGGATCTATTTTGACTTTAACTTATGAGATGTTTTTATTTTTTCTTCCATTATTTTGGAAGATAATCATTTCTCATTCAAAACAAGAAAGCAATCTAAAAATAATTACATTCGGACTTATATCCACATTAAACATTTTAATGATCACTTTATACTCAACTCCTCGAAATTTTAATTTTCTATGTAAAAATATTGAGATTAAAAGAATAAATATGAATCTTGAGAATCTTAATTGTTGGGGTGCTCCTTATTATTTAGAAAATCAAAATAAATTAATATGGATGTCAGAAATAATCGAAGGTCTAAAATTTAGTTCAAATTATGCACTTTGGTCTCTTTCTTTATTTCTTTTGTTAATGTTTATTAATTTTTTTGGTTCGTCGTATAAGCTACTCATAATTCCACTATTCGCTCTTTTCTTTATAGCACAAGATTATGGAAGATGGTTTTTCTTGATATTTGCCACCACAGTAATTGTCAGCACCGAAAATGAGGGATACCATTTAAAATTAAATAGAAGCAAAACTTTAGGATACTTACTAATAATGTTTGGGATAGTTCTTGATATACCTATTTATTTATTTCAAGTTAAAGAATTTTTAAGGTTTTGATATGTGAATCATCAAAAACTTATTCCTTTAAAGCATGAATAAAGAGTAGTTTTAATTTTTCTATATTGAGTCACTAGTATATTTTTTAATATTTGATTGCAGAAAAATATACGATAAAAACAAAGTTGCACCATTCAGCAGTAAAAAAATAATAAGCGAATTATAAAATAATGTATTTAATGCAAATAGATAGATAATGAATGTCAACAAGCTATAAAGTATATTTTTACCCAGAAGCTCTCTACTGACTAGATAAAAATAAATTAAAGTTGTCAGATAAAATGTTAAAATAATTATCAGTGATAGGTTAATTTTCAGACCTAGGTTTTCATAATTTAACCACAAACTAATACTTGCTAAAACTCCTAAAATTGAACTTTTAAATATTGAATTTTCAAGATTTATAGATAGAAAATAAGAATGATAAATCATATTTAAAATAAAAAATAATGAAAGAATGACAGCTGTTATAGCAAGATCAGAAAAAAGGTTAAAACTAAATTTAATAAAAATAATATCTGTAAAAATTGAATAATTAAGTATGCTCCACAAAGAAATTATTACAAGAGCAGTGATTACAGATACAGCATTGTGTAACAGGTTAACAATCGAAAACAACTTTTTGAAATCCCCCCCCTTTTTGAGTTGCTGTATTGATGGATTTATAATCTTATGAATACCATTTAGGATGGGTTTTATTGCATTGAATAAACTTATGGACAAGGACAACACGGCTATATCATTTTCATTATGAAAATTTGCAAGATAAATAGGTAAATAGCTAAAGAAAAAAAGAGGATAATTAAAAAATATGAAGTTTTTCAATGTAAATTTAATATTTGATTTTGTTGAAAACATCTCTAATTCTTTGACATAGTCTTTGGTATAGAGTTTATTTCCTAGATTAAAATCTGAAATTTTAAACGTAATAACTAGATTTACAATTCTAACTAAAAAATTAACAAAAAGAATAAAGTAAATATTACCGAACAGGAAATAAAAAAATAGTAGTCCTAGAGCTTTAAGTGGTATAGAAAAAAGTGAGTATTGTTTTTCTTGTTCGTCAAACTTTTGGTAGGCTGCAAGATATTGACCAAAATAATTTGAAATAATTTGTATTACAGAGGAGAAGAATACATAAATATAAAATAAATTTTTATAATTTTCAAAATATGAATAAATACCAAAATACTCTGATACAACATAAAATATGATAAAACCAATTAATAAAACAAACAGTGATGTAAGGATAAGTTTTTTTAAGACAGTATTGCAGATATCTTTATTCAGATTTGGGAAATATTTACTAACCAATTTACCAAATTCAAGGTTTGACAAACTTACAAAGAAATAAATTGTAATTTGGCTGACAGAATAAAAAATAAATTGTGAATCTTCTAACTTATTATAAATAATTAAAGCGGAGAATAAACTTAAAACTAGAGAGAAGCTTACATTTAAAGCATTGAATTTAAAACCTTTTAAAAAGTATTGAGTATATCCTCTAGTTTTTTTTTGGTTCATATATCTTACGCATAGAGCATTTTAGCTTAAATAAATCACTTTACTTTATTAAAATACAATTATGTTCACTAAAATCAAAAACTATATTCCAACTCCAATCTTTTTAAAATTAAAATATCTTAAAAAAACTGGAAGATTTCTGAGACTCAAAAAACCTCAAACATTTGATGAAAAAATTAATTATTTAAAAATTTATGATGATCTTGATATTAAAACAGAACTAGAAGACAAACTTAAAGCCAAGGAGTTTGTGGCTTCTAAAATTGGAGGAAAATATATAATCCCAACACTAAAGGTTCTTGATGTAAAAAAACCATTTAGAGAACAGCTTAATAATCTAAATAAATTTATTCTAAAAACCAATTTCGAATCTGGGGTTGTATATTATTGTGAAAATCCTAAAGATTTTGATTTCACATCCGTTCAAAAAAATATCATTAACAGCTATAAAGACAATTTTCATATGCAGGGAAGGGAAATGCACTACAGCAGAATCAAAAAAGAATGTTTCGCAGAAAAGTTGCTTGATCAGCATCAAGAATTATTAGATTATAAATTTTATTGCTTTAACGGTCAGCCTAGGTATGTTCATGTCGATAGAAATCTTAAATCAAACCCAACACAATCATTTTATGACATGAACTGGGAAAAAATTAAAGGCTTGTCAAGAGGATATAAGTATGACGAAAAATCTCTGAAAATACCAAATAATTTTGATGAAATGAAATTCATAGCCACAGAGCTATCTACAAATTTGAAATTCGTTAGAGTTGATCTTTATAATCACCTTGGAGAAATATTATTTGGAGAAATGACCTTCTATCCTGCATCCGGTTTTCAGAAATTTTCAATAAAAAATTATGATTATGAATTTGGAAAATACATTAAATTATAAGTGGCTGCTTTGAAGCTTATAATAAGCTTATGATTTCGCAAAACATAAAAGACAAAGGCTATTTATATATTTTAAATTAAATCTTTTATACTTAATTTAACTCCTCTTTCTATTCACAAAAATCAATCTAAAATAGAAACAAGATTGTATTTTAGATTATTTATGAAACATAACACACAGAACAAAAAAATAAAAAAATTAGCAATCGTAGGTTTAGTTCGAGGTTACGAAGACATTAATGATTACGATATATTGATAGCTAGAAACAAGTCAATTTTAAATAAGATTGTTTCTAAATTAAATATTCCATATAAAGTAATCCTGTTTCATGAAGGCAATATTAATGATTCCCAACAAAATTATATTATTAAAGAAAGTTTCTTAGATATGGAGTTTATTAATGTTAAAAAAGATTTTAAATTTGATAAATCATTGATTACTAAAACAGACAATTTAGAGAGATTTAATTCTGGATACAGGATGATGTGTAGATTTAATTTTTACAGTATTTGGAAATATGTGAAAGATTACGAATTTGTATTACGAATTGATGAAGATGTGATCTTTAAACGTTTTGATATAAAAAAATTTGAAAAATTATTAAAAAATAATGAAATATTTTCCACAGTTCGGCTCTCGAAAGAGACCCATAGTTTAACTAATAGAACACTACCAAAGTATCTTCAAGAAGTATTGATGGCTAAAGATTTAAAATTCTATAATAATAAATTTCCCTATACCAACTTCTATTTTTCAAGAGTAGATTTTTGGACAAATCCTGAGATACAAAAAAAACTTCAAAAACTTGTGACTGACGAACAGTTCATATACAGGTGGGGGGATTTACCTATTATTGGAGCTTTTTTAAATCATTACAAAGTGAGTATTAAGCTTTTTAGAGGCACATCTTATTACCACCAGTCCCATAAAAATAAATTAATTAAAAGTACCTTTTTAAATTTTTGAAATTTTTTAAAAAAATGTTTTTAATTATGCGTTTAGACTTAAAAGACTAACTTACATAAAAACAAAATCAAGGTGCTAACTTGTATAAATGCAAGATTAAATCAACCACAAAGATAATTTTACCCTTAGCTTCAGATATCTCTATTGGATGAACTTAATACATCATGAAGAAATAATATAGGAATGAAAATAAGATATTTTTATTTCAATAAACATAGGCTAACATCAAATTATGTCCGAGTATCTACTAATTGTTCCAACATACAATGAAGAAGAAAATATTAAACAGTTTATTGAAAATGTAATAAAACTGGAATTAGATGTTCTATTTGTTGATGGAAGCTCACCTGACAATACTTCCATAATAATTCAAGAATACCAGAAAAAAAATTCTCAAATATTTTTAATTAATCAAACCTCCAAACTAGGTTTGGGTGAAGCTTATAGGGAAGGTTTTCAGTGGGCATTAGAAAAAAGATATGAATATATGATTGAGATGGATGCAGATTTTTCTCACCGATTTGAAGACTTGCAAAAGTTAATTCATAATGCAAAAAAGAATACTTTAGTCATTGGAAGTAGATATGTTGATGGCGGGTCGATTGTAGGCTGGAAAAAAAGAAGAAAATACCTATCTATTTTTGCTAATAAAATAACAAAATTTATTAAAAAATCAAACATCAATGATTTAACCTCTGGATTTAGAATATTTCATAAAGATATTCTTGAAAATATTAATTTTTTAAATACATATTCAAATGGTTATTCTTTTCAAATAGAAATGGCTTTATTAACCGAAAAAAACTACCAAGTAATAGAAGTGCCAATAATATTTTTAGAAAGATCTACTGGTAAGTCAAAAATGAATTTAAACATTATTATTGAGGCGATAATTTTTTCTTTTAAGAGGCAAAAAAAATAGTGTGAAAAAAATACAAGAAGGAATTTAGTTTAGACATTATTTTTAATCCAGTGTAATTAAATTTCAGTTACCATATTTTGAAGGCTCAGTACCAAATATGCAAATAGAAATAAAAGAACTACATTAGATGTATTTTTATATTTTTTACTAATATTATGAATCAAATAACTTCCAGAAACAGACATCAAGTTAATTACTGGGAGCACATAAGTTGCCTTTAAGATATCTCCACCGTTATAACTCCCATCAGGTTGAAAAGGATAAATAGTAATGAAATACAAGTATCCAATTATTGAAGATATAGAAATCGACACAATAATTTTTATTATTTTTTCATCGTCAGAAGAATCTTTGAATAATAATCCGAGATATTTAAGTACCAGAGATATAAATCCTACAATTATTAAAGTGGTTGGAAATAAAGAGTAGATCATTTGTTTACTAAGATTATTTTTCACATTATTGATATATGCAGTTTCTTCAAACCTGTCTTTATCCCATGAATAATAACCTGAATAGTCACCCCACGTATCAAGAAAAATGATCTGTAATAATTTGGGAGCTTTGTGGTACTTTATTGGAGAATCTATAACTTCACCTAGGTCAAAATTTGTGTAATATCCCTCAGGATGATTTTGAAAACTAAATTCTGCTGAGGGTCTAGATTTCATAAATAAAGTTCCATTATTGTTATATTGATAAATGTAAAACCAGCCCCCGACTATTAAACCTAAAATTAACGAGATGACAGAAAAAGATAGAAAATTAATTTTTGAGAGATTACTTTTCTGAAATAAGTATTTAATTGAAGGTATTAAGCCAAATAAAACATATATAGAAGTTTGTTTTGTCAAAACTGTTAATCCAGCTATGAGTCCTATATATAAAAAAAACTGAAAGTTAATTTTTTTTAAAAAAATCGCCCTTACGATTAAGTAAATTAACAATACTGTAAAAAAAGCTAAGTAAGATTCTCCCCTTACCATAGAAACAGTTTTGAAATTTACAGTTGGAAGTATGAATAAAAGAATAAAAATAAATGTATTTCGTTCACTTTTTTTTTGAGTTAGAAGGTTAAATATCTTTGAATACAAAAATATAGTAGAAAGAAACATAATACTTTGAAAAACTTGTGAAATTTTGTGCCAAAGAAAATCGCATATTTTTTCTTCATCATTCTGATAGTAGTTATCGCATATTGAATCAATGATTGAAGGGAGCAGATAAGGCAAAGGGGGGTGGTAGTAATTAGGATTTTGTTCTGGAGTTGGAAGCTGAGAAGGTAATCCTTGAATGATCCAATACTGTAAATCATAATCATACGCATTAGTTTGATCGTAATTAAATATGTTGAATATCAAAATAAAACATGTGATACCAATTATTAATAATTTAAGAATTTTAAAAGTTATATTTTCAAAAGTACTTACAACTGACATGTGGATTAACCTTTAGAGTAAATTATAAACGAATGGAATTAAACTATCCATGTACTCAAGATAAATACTTTGTTTAAAGTATTTAAGAAGACTTTAAATTCGAGTGGAATATTAATAATCAAATTAACAAATTACTTTAAGTATTTGGGGTATTTGATTGGCAATAACTTTTTTAACTTACCTTAATTAATCAATAATGATTAAAATTAAAAGTACTCAAATGAATGATTATCTAAACTTTGTGTTTTGTTTTGACAAAAATTATAATCTGCAAGCACAAACATGCATCATTTCACTTCTCGAAAAAGTTTCGGAGCCAATCAATATATTTATCATTTATTCAGAACCTTTTTCTCCAGATACTTTTTCGGCTAAGATCAACAATCATCAAATGTTGAATAATTTAAAGGTATTTCATTATAAAGAACAGGATATTCAATTTCCCAATATAGGTAATGGACATGTTTCTCAAGCTACATATTATAGGTTTTTTATATCAAATTATATTAGTTCAACTGAGGAATTTCTTATATATATGGATGTTGATATTGTTTGTATAAATGATCCTGTTTTGAAATTTAAAACCGAAATCAAAAAATTGAAAAAATCAAAATTTATTATTGGTGCTTCTGTTGAACATCATCACGATAAAGAATTAGAAGTTTTTAATCGATTAAATTTAAAAAAAGACTACTTCAATGCCGGGGTTCTGCTTATAAACTATAAATTGTGGAGAAAAAATAGTACTGGCAGTCAACTACTCAAACATATGGAATTAGTCAAAGATAAGGTTAGATATTGGGACCAGGATGTTCTTAATTCTTATTTTGACTCTAAGTTTCTAATACTTTCTGAAGAATTTAATTACAGTACTGCAACTAGACCACACTATACAAAAGAATATAATGCAATAAACGATGATGTAACTTTTTTACATTTTTCTGGAAAAATAAAACCCTGGCATATCAAAGGAACAAATGGTGAGGTATCAGAATTTTATCATAGAAACTTTAGGTTAATTAATAAATTAAAATATCATTTGTTGAAAAGAAATAGAAAGTTAGATTCAGCAGATCTTTTATCGTTAATCTTTTTTTTAAAAGTATTTAAACTGGACTTTACAATATCTTTTTTAATTCAATCTTTAAGACATCTATATTCTTTCCAAAATAATAACCAAAAGATTTAAGCTATTCTTATATGGGTAAAATATGAAAAACATAAATAAAATTCTTTCAGAGGTTCTTTATGTTTCAAAAATCACAAAAGTTCAAAACAAGAAAATCAAAATTATTTTTTCTGCTGTATTAGTTAATTTAATAGTTAGTTTAGATATTTTAATAATTTTGCTTTTTTCATCTTTTTTTAGTGCTGAAAACACCAAATATACAATTTTGCAATTTTTGTATGAAAATCTATGGTTGCTACCACTGATTATAATTTTTAGATTTGTATTTATTTATCTAGAGAAAATGAATATTTTAAGCTTGCAGCTTGATATTGCTGAAAGCCTTAAAAGCTACCTTCTTGAAGAGGTTTATAAAAAAGGAAACTACTCAATAGCTGATGCAACATTTTTTATAACAAAACTAACGGATCATATATCATATTTTTATGGAGCACTCTCCAATGCGCTTTCGGGTTTAATACAACTTGTGATTTACGGTGCCTTTCTTTTAATTTATGATTTCCAAACAGTCATAGGTTTATTTGCTGTAACAATATTATTAATCGGTCCAACAAAATATTTACTGTCAAAAGGCAGATATTATATGGATGAATCATATAATTTTAATCAACAAGTTTCGAGAGATACAGAGAAAGTCGTAGAGAATCTTTTTCTTATAAAAATTCTGAAAACTCAGCAGCTTGAGTTTAAAAAATTCAGAGATAACATCAAAAAATATACTTTTTCACAACGACAGAACTATAAATATGGAACCATAAACTTTCTTTTCCCAAATTTCATTGTTATGTTTATTTTCTCAATTGTTCTGTTAATTTTTAACCTAACAAGTATTTTTACACTTGAATTTCTCGGAGTAAGTTTAAGATTTTTTCAAACCCTCGGTGTAATAAATAACAGTTTGAACATGCTGGTGAACTCACACGTACATTTATCCAAAATATTAGAGATTGATGCAAATAAAGCCGAAACTAATTTTAAGTACCAATTAATTGAAAATAATGATTCAATTATTTTGGAACAGATAAATTTCCAGTATTTTGGTATGAAGAACCCTCTTTTTGAAAATTTGGATTTGGAAATTAAAGCCAGGGATAAAGTATTAATTTCTGGATCTAATGGCTCTGGTAAAAGTACTTTGCTTGGGATAATAAGCAACATACTTATTCCAAAGAATGGATCTGTAAAAACATTCTCACAAAAGTTTTCTTACGTGGGTGTCAAACCATTGATAATTCCAGGAACGTTATATGAGAACTTGACGTATGGTAGTGTGAATGGCCATGATGAAACTTTATTATTGGATTTAATGCAAAAAGTTCAAATATTTGATGAATCAGAAATAAATCCACTTGTTAAAAAAATTAACAACAGAGAATTGTCATCAGGTCAAATGCAAAAGATTTCATTAATAAGAGCGTTGGTATCATTACCAGATATATTATTACTTGATGAAGCCACTTCAAATGTTGACGAGGAATCAAAAAAAATTATAAACAAATTGGTTAATGGTCTTGATATAACTGTTATTAACTGCGCCCACAACTCAACCGGATTTGAATACAACAAACACTTCACTGTAGAGATTACAGACAATATTCGAAATATCAAAAAACTATAGATTACTTATTATCTTTTTTTCTATTTGAATAATCCGAGAAAGAGAATTTTCATTTACAATTTTACTTACTGCATTATTGCTAATATTTTTAAAAGTTTTCTTATCTGAAACAATAGAATTAATCATATGGCCAAGCTGTGGATTTTCTAAATTGACGAGTATGCCATTTACGCGGTCTTCAATTAACTCATGATTGTTTATAATATCTGAGGCAAATACGATACACCTCGAACCAAGTGCCTCAAGAATAGTTTTAGAATTTCCTTCAAAAATAGATAATGATACAAATATTAAATGTTTTGCTAATAAATCATAGATTTGGTCATTGTCTAGATTATTTAAAATTTTTAAATTAACATTTTTCAGTTCAGCATATTCTATTAAGTCTTGTTTTTGACTACCTTCTCCAATGTGTAAAATTTTATAATCATAACCAGATAATTCTTCAATTAATTGGAATAAATTTTTTTGCTTCTCAATCCTTCCTATAGATAAGATAGTGTCTAAGTTCCTTGAGTATTTTAGCGGTTCTTTTTGGAAGTGAACCCAGTTAGGCACTAAGTGTATTTTATCTTTTGTAAAGTAGAAAGTATTTTTTATAAATTTGATATCAACTTTGGAAGTTGAAGAGTAGACATCAGAAAATATAATTGTTATTTGTGTAAGTATTAAGTATAGAAATTTAGTTATAGAACTCTTATTTTCATATTTCGCAAATGTATACATGTCATATCCTGTTCGAACAATTAGATGACTTCCTGTTAGAAATTTTAAAATGATACTTACCCAGGAACCCAGCAGTTGATTTTGTCTGATCAAAGCCTTATTTTCAGTAGAAAGATTTTTTTTAATTACAAAAGGAATATAAAAAGATTTTAAATATCTTAAGATTTTGGAATTAGGTCTTTTTGTAAGTGAGTATATTGGTATAAGTTCAATATCCTTAAATTCATCCATATGTTTATAGTCAGAATTATCCCCATAAGTGACTAATGTAATTTTATTATGTACATTATCTAGTAATGATTGAAAATAGTCTGCCTCTCTAGAAATGTATCCAGACTTTGCCCAAGTTGACAATGAATAATCAAATGTAAAAATATAAATTAAATCCATTAAGATTATATTAGTTCAAGTAGACAAGGTATTTTAATTTAAGTATGTCAAAAATATTAATAATCCACAATAAATATAGGGACCTTGGGGGAGAAGATCTTGCTGTAGATAACGAAGTTAGTTTTTTGAGAAAAGATAATGAAGTCGAAACTATTTTTTTTGATAATAAAAAAGTAAATGTTTTTGGAAATCTCATTTCTTTTATAACCGGATCAAATCCAAAGAGTATAAAAGAGCTTGATAAAATATATGAAAATTTTAACCCTGATATAGTTTATATACACAATACATGGTTTAACGCTTCTATAGGAGTATTCAAATATTTTGAACAAAAGAATGTAAAGATACTATTGAAACTTCATAATTTTCGATATTACTGCACAAGATACGGAACATCCCGAAAACACTTTTTAGACAAAGATTTCTGTAATGCATGCGGTCTCTCTAAAAAAGAAATGGGTTACTTTAATAAATATTTTAATGACTCCTATATAAAATCAATTCTAATTTTTGCATACGGAAGAAGGTACTTCAAGATAATTAAAAAGTCAAAGCTAGAATTAATTGTATTAACAAAATTCCACAAAAGCTTTCTATCCGAATTAGGTATTCCAGAATCTAAAATTACTGTAATTCCAAATGTACTTGATTTCAATTATCTTAAAAGCGTTGAAACTGAGTCAAATGATTTAATTTATGCTGGAAGAATCTCAGAGGAAAAAGGTATTCAGGAACTTGTAGAAGCGTTTATTGATGCTGGTTTGTCTGATATAAATTTAAAAATAATAGGAGAAGGACCTTTGTTAAAGTATCTACAAAGAAACTATAAACATAAAAACATAGTTTTTACTGGCATAGTGCCGAATAAAGAAACTCATAAATTAATAGGCTCTTCTCTTTGTGTTGTTACTGCAACTAAACTTTTTGAGGGACAGCCTACACTGCTAACAGAGGCTGCTTTAATGGGAATACCAGCTATTTTTCCAAATTCAGAAGGTATCAAAGAGTTTTTTCCACAAAATACAAAATTGGCTTTTAAGCAATTTGACTATAAAGATCTTACAAAAAAAATAAAATTAGTTAATAACAAAAAGCTACTACATAGTGAAGGGTCTGGTAATCGGGAATACATTAATAATAAATTAGATGAAACAATTATTAATGAACAATTTCAAAATCTTTTTTCAAGGAAAATATCAACATAATTAGAAATAAACCCATGAAAATTAGCATAAATACAAAAATTAAAAATGGTCCCTGGGGCGGGGGGAATTTATTCTTAATTAATCTAGAAAAATTCTTAAAAGATGAAGGTCATCAAGTAATTTATAATTTAAAAGACAATGATATAGACATAATTCTTCTATTTGACCCTAGAAATTCATCCGAAATGATATCTTATAGTGTCCAAGATATTGCTAATTATATATTTTATAAAAATCCTAATACCAAAGTTATTCACCGTATCAATGAGTGCGATGAAAGAAAAAACACAGAAGGACTTAACAAATTTTTTATTTCAGCTAATAAAGTAGCTGATCAAACTATCTTTGTAAGCAGGTGGCTAGAAGACCTCTACCTTCAGCAGGGATTAAAATCACTAGATTATAAAACAATTTTATCCGGTTCAGATAAGACTATTTTTAATCAAGAAGGGAAACAACCGCATACTAATGGAGATAACATCAAAATTGTCACACATCACTGGGGGGCGGATTGGAATAAAGGATTTGAGGTTTATGCAGAGCTTGATCGATTAATTGCTCAAGAAAAATTTACAAATCTAGAATTTACTTATATAGGAAATTTGCCAAAAAATTTCAAATTTCAAAATACAAAATATCTAACACCACTTTCGGGTAAAAACCTGGCAGATGAATTAAGGAAACACCACTTATATTTAACAGCTTCAGCAAATGAGCCATCCGGAAATCACCATATTGAGGGAGGACTATGTGGTTTACCAGTTTTATACCTTGAAAGCGGAGGAGTTACTGAGTATGCCAAAAACTTCGGTTTAGGTTTTCATATTTCAAACTTCGAAGAAAAATTATTAGAAATAACGGATAATTTAAGTTCATACGAAGAATTAATGAAAAATTACCCATTTGAATCAACTAGAATGTGTGAAGAATACTTAAATTCTATGTTTGAGCTAATGACAAAAAAAAGAGAAAATTATAATTATAAAAACTTAAAATCAAACAAGTTTAAATACCTACTTGTAAAGTTTTTTAAATCTGAAATATAAATATGGAAATACTCAGAAAAGTTACGGCACAAGGAATATTTATAACTGCACTATTTTTTATTCTATTTGGTAGGAGTTTTTCAGGTCTAATTATTTTTAATCAAAGATTATTAGGAGAATTAATCGTTGGGCTGTTGATAATAACTTCTGGGATTATTTTCATTTCTCCCTCCAGAATAACTTCTAAAATTAACCTCCCTAGTAGAGCTATCTTCGTTTATAAAATTCTAATTTTTGCTTTTTTATTAAATTTTATTGCTTACTCTTCTTCTTTTTCAAACCTTTATGTATTCAGAACAAGCTCTTACATTTGGTATATTTCATTTTTGTTTATATGCATTTACATTTTTGAAGATTATCACATCACTCAAAAACAGCTTATTACTAATTCCTTTGCACTCTTTATTTTATATATATTGAGTACCACATATTTTCCAGATTTTTTAAGATCATTTTTTGTTAGTAATGCTGACAAGTTTGATTTTGTTAAAGGATCAGACTTGTTACTAAGTTTTGTTTTCGTAAATTTTCTAAACAAAAAGTATAGTAAGAACAAAAGAACTGCTTTTTATTATCTTATTGTAATTTCTGGAATATTTTTACCATTAATGATATACATGAGTAAAGGTGCATTTTTACCAGCAGTATTTTATATTTCAGTGGAAATTTTTATCAGTAGAAAAATAATTTTTAATAATAAATTATTTACAATTTTTATTTTTTCTTTTTCTGTTTTATTTTTCACACTGTCAACTTTCCAAGTTTGGGGAGGACTTTCGTTTACAAGAGATAATATAAATAATGCAATTGAAAGTGATGACAATTTTCCTGCTGCATTTCAGGAGGCTTTTGTTGAACAATTAGAGAGAAATGTTGAGAACAAAAGAACAATAGATGCTTTCTTTTCTTTTTATACGTTTGAGAACAGGTTGTATTCAACTGACCTTCAATTGAATTGGAGATTGCAGATTTGGCAGGATGTATATTTTGATCTTATTGAAGAGCAAAAGTTAATTCAAGGCTATGGGAACAACACTATTATTCCCGCAATGGACGATGATAAAAGAACAGGTATGGATAACTTAAATGAGAATGTACATAACTTTATGATCAACATCTTGGCCAGAGGTGGGTTGATACAATTATCTATCTTTATTGTTTTCTTTTATTTGATAATAAAGTGGTACATTTTAAAATCAAATTCACTAGATATTCTCCACTTCGTAGCTCCTGTAGCACTTACATCATTTTTCGATGCTTCATTCGAAAGTGTTAGGTTTCCTTTTATTTTTTACCTTGGTCTTGCAATTATTTTATCTCACAAAAAAGATAATAAATATATTAATATTAGATAATGAAAACTGCACTAATTACAGGAATTACAGGACAAGATGGGTACTACCTATCCAAACTTTTGCTAGAAAAAAACTATAATGTACATGGTACTATTCGTAGATCATCAAGTATTAATACAAACAGAATCGATCCACTGATTGCAAAATACTCATCTTCTAATAAATTTAATTTACACTATTCTGATTTACTAGACTCCTCATCGTTAACTAATCTTGTAAATGTTATTGAACCTGACGAAGTGTATAACTTAGCAGCACAGTCTCACGTAGCAGTTTCTTTTAAAAATCCACTTTTTACAACACAAGTTGGAACACTTGGTTCAGTTTCTTTGTTGGATGCAATAAAAAATTTAAACAAAAGAAAATTAGTTAAATATTATCAAGCATCCTCTTCAGAAATGTTTGGAGGAGGCAAAGAAGAAATACTAAGCGAAGAATCAAAATTTGATCCTAAAAGTCCATATGCTGCTTCTAAAGTTTTTGCACACGATATGACAAAAATTTACAGGGATTCATATGGAATGTTTGCAGTTAATGGAATTCTTTTTAATCACGAGTCCCCCTTAAGAGGTGAAACTTTTGTTACAAGAAAAATAACTAGAGCTGCAACTCGAATATCTCTAGGTATTCAAAATAAACTAACTCTTGGGAACTTAGAAGCCTCTAGAGACTGGGGATTTGCTGGCGATTATGTCGAAGGCATGTGGTTAATGATGAACCACAAAACTCCTGATGACTGGGTTTTAGCCACAGGGGAGACACATACCGTAAGAGAATTTGTTGAGAAAGCATTTTCAAAACTCGGCTTAAACTGGGAAGATTATGTCGAAACATCAGAAAGATATCATAGACCTAATGAAGTTAAATATTTACTTGGAGATCCCTCTAAAGCTAAAACTGAATTAGGTTGGGAAAATAAAACATCATTTCAAAATTTAGTCGACATTATGATTGATTCAGATCTAGAGATTGCAAAAAGAGAAAAAGTACTTGTCGAAAATGGTTTATTAAACCCAACTTGGAATTAGATATTTTTAAGGTACCACTGAAAAGTCTTATCAATTCCATTTTCAAGCTCTGTATCTGCTGACCATCCGTAGGAGTTAATCTTAGAAGAATCAAGAAGTTTCCTAGGATTACCGTCTGGTTTCGTTAAGTCATTTGAAATTTCTCCATCAAAGCCAATAATGTTTTTAATTACATTAGCTAAATCAAGTATGGATATTTCATTACCGCTACCAACATTTAATAAATCTTCTTTTGGTTGTAGATCAATTAACCGCTCTATGCAACTTGATAAATCATCTACATATAAAAACTCTCTAAGCGGACTACCTGTTCCCCAAATTTTAAATTCTTTTTCATTATTCTTTTTTGCTAAATACATTCTTCTAATCAATCCAGGAATAACGTGACTACTATTTTCATCAAAGTTGTCGTTTGGCCCATAGAGATTAGTCGGCATAAGGTTAATTACACTATGTCCAAATTGAGTATTTAAAGATCTTCCCATTTCTATACTTGCAATTTTAGCAATTGCATATGGGGAGTTTGTCTTTTCAAGCTTCCCGGTCATTAAAGAATCTTCATTTATTGGGTTCTCAGCATCTAATGGGTAAATACAGCTGCTGCCTAGATTAATAATTTTAATATTTGGAAATGGTCTACATGCTTCAAAAATATTGATTGCAATTTGTAAATTTTGATTTATGAAATCATACCTATAAGTATTGTTAGCAACGATACCTCCAACTTTCGCAGCCGCAATGATTACCACATCAGGTGCAAACTTTTTAATTGTGTATGCAGTTTCTTCAAAGGAAAATAAATTTGTATCTTCTCTAGTTGAGGCAAAAATACTTGCTGCATTATTAGATTTTTCAAACCTTCTAACCACAGACGATCCAACAAGACCATTAGATCCAAAAATTAATATTTTCATACAGCCATAATAACTCTTAATTTATTCTTTGGAATTGAATTATTATAAGGATAGCCCTAGTGCTTGTTGTATATTATCATTGTTGTGTGTGTGGATACATTGGACATTTTTCTAAAGAAGAAATAGATACAGATAAACTTTTTAATGCAAATTCTTTAATTACATGCAGAGGTCCAGATCAAACTATACAAAAAAGCCAATCTAACACTTTTTATAAGACGAACTATAGTTTTATTTTCAACAGATTGTCTATTGTTGACCTATCTTCTGGTGGAGAGCAGCCTATGTATTCAAATATATACAAAACAACACTTCTTTTTAATGGGGAAATCTATAACCATCGAGAATTACGAATATTATTGGAAAAGGATGGAGTAAAATTTATGAGCTCGCATTCTGACTCAGAAGTTGTTTTGCTTGGTCTGTCACATTATGGTGAGAAATTTATCGAAAAAATGGTTGGTCAGTTTGCTATTGTATTTTATGACCATAAAGACAATACTGTTCTCCTGGTAAAAGATAGGCTTGCGCAAAAACCACTCTATTATTTAAAAGAAAAAAAAGACTTTATTTTTAGTTCAAATTTACTGTCAATAGTTAAATATAAAAATATTAAACTTTCAGATAAAAGTATCATAGATTATCTGAACTTTGGTGTTGTTCCTTCTCCACAAACGCTCTTTGAAAATATTTTTAAACTTGAACCTGCTGAAATTGTTAAAATAGACCTAAAATCTGATAATTTGTCTAAGTCAATATATTGGAGGTTAAATGAATTAATAGGTAATAAAAAATATAATGAAGAGCAATTTAAGAATCTGTTGTCTGATTCAATAAATATTAGACAGGATGCAGATGTTGATATTGCACACTTTCTATCAGGTGGATTAGATTCAACTTACATTATTAAAAATTTAGAAAAAAAAAGACAAGATACTAATACTTATTCTGTTGGTTTTGACGATACTAGATATGACGAAACCAGGTGGCAAAAGGAAGTAGTAGAAAAATATAAAACAAACCATCTGTATAGTAAAATTTCAACTGATTTAGGTTTTGACATTATAGATGAGACTATAAAAGCTTTTGATGAACCCTATGCGGACTCTTCTACAATACCAAGTTATTTAATATCAAGAGATATCTCCCAAAAATATAAAGTTGCTATTTCAGGAGATGGAGGTGATGAGTTACTAGGAGGATACACAAGGTTTATAAATTCTTTAAAAAAAAATAAAGGTCTTAATATTAGTTCATTGTATTCAATTTATCCGGCAACCTTTGGATCAGGGTTAGAGCTTATGAGAACCTCAAATGACATTTACAAATCTTATCCATACGAATTTGCCGATCTAAAGTTACTTGATATTTTGAAACTAGAGTCATGTAGGTCCATTTATGATTTAGTTGAATTTACAGGTGAGGATATTACAAAAGACTTAATGATGATTGAGTATAGGTATTATTTATCAGAATTAATGATGTTAAAAATTGACAGAACCTCTATGGCCAATTCTCTCGAAATCAGATCTCCTTTTGTTGATCATCGACTAATAGAGTATGTGTTCGGACACAAGCTAAACTTTGATAACCATCTTGGAAAAAAACATTTCAAAGATGATCTTTTAAAAGACTTTAATCATGAATTTGTTAATAGAGAAAAACAAGGGTTTTCTTTCCAAGTCGAAAGTTGGGTATATCAAAATATTGAATTAGTCAGAGAATTAATTAACAATGGTAAAGTTGTAAATCAAATCGATAAAAAAATAATTGATAAACTTTCATTAGTAAAGTCCAGAACTAATGGTGGAAGAATCTGGAAGCTTTTCTTTTTAGAGAGATTTCTCAGTTCTCTTTAATGTAAACAAATTAGATATTAAAAAAAGCATGAACAGTAAGATGTTCACATAGGGTACATTTAATTGGGATGCTGTTTTAAGCCTGTATCCAAGAAAATAAGCTTCTTCACATTGTCTATAATTAACAACGTTTAGTTTTAAGTTATCTTTATAGACAGTACTTTCAAGTTTAATATTTTCAATATTAATTAAATCAACACTTGAATTATTGGAATTTAAATTATTCTCTATTGAATAATATGCTGAACAAAAATTATTAACACTTGTTCTACATTTCTTTTCACTGTTATTTATAGAAGAAATTTCAAGTATGGGCTTGTTTATTTTGCAGGTGTATGTTTTTGCATTATGTTCATTAAGGGAGAAGTCAAAGAAATCATTGTTTGCTTTAGGAAAACCAAGAATAAATAGGAACAAGATACTAAAAAATAAAACTACTCCTCCTTTTAAAAAATTATTTTTTATTTTAGATAGCAAACTTGAACCTAAAACTGAAAACGAAGTAATAAATAAAAATGAGTAATAAAACGTTTTCAAGGTATCTCCAACTTCAGGATCAAAGTTATTTTCAGGTATACCAAAACTGTTGACTAGCAAAACCAAGATTCCAAAAATTGGCAAAATAGACAATTTAAATAATTTTTTGTTATTTCTATTTTTAAGCAGCAATAAATAAAAACTCGCTGTTAAAAATATAGCTAGATACCTACGTGCATAATCTAAATTAAAACCGAAAGGAATAGTTAAAATTTCTGATATTGAATTGAACGATAGGCTATCTCCAGTTTGAATAAACCCTTTTCTTGAATTCTTAAGTAATGAGTAATCTAAATTATTATACAAATTAAAGTAATCATCAAATGTATCAGAAAGCACAATTCCAATCCAAGAACTACTTTGAGAATCTCTAAATGGGTTTTCTAGCATGACCTTAGGACTAAAGTTGTATAAAAAAGATACATCAGCTTTGTAGTCGTAATTTAGTTGGCCATATTCAATTTGCAAATCTCCTCTTGATAGAAGTGACCTATTAGTAGCTGAAAAATTTTCAAAAGAAACAAGTGAAAATATAAAAGCAAATATCAAAGTTATAAAAATGATATTTTTGATATTAAGTTTCAAAACTTCTTTTGAGTAAAGAACCAATAATATAATTACAACCATTGCAGCAATAGAAGCTTTGGTTGTAGATATTAATACCAGAGCCGGAATTGTTGTGAAAAGATAGTACAGTTTCTTACTATCTACATATTTTTGAAAAGCTAAGATAATCCATGGAAAAATTGCAAATGCCAACACCTCAGGCTTCATGGTTCCTCTCAGGTAAATTGATTGAGGTAAAAAATTAATCAATCCTAGTACGAGAAGTACAGTGTTACTTTGACCTGGTAGTAGATATATAAGTAGAAAATACAAACCAACTAAACCAATTAAGTAGAGAAGAGTATTACCTGTTTGAATTGCTAAGCTGATAAAATGCTCATAATCATTAAATGTGTAAAATTCTTCTAATTGACTGAAAGTAATTACATTATAAAGAGTTACCTTTGTCAGAAAAATGACAAAGAAATATGCTAATCCCTGCTCAAGATTTATAACCTCTACTTCTGAGCTAAAATACTCTAAATATTTCGAATACCTAGAGTAATCAGGGCTCCTGGTGCTTAAGTAGTATAAATTTAGTATGTGCGTACTGTATATAATTGAAAATATCAACCAAATTATAGAAACAAAAGACTTCTCTTCAAACCACTTTACGGACATATTTTTTATTATCAACATGTACCATTGTAAAAAAATTATCATTTAATTATGCAAAATAAAAAAGATTTAGCAATCACTTATGTTTTTAATTCAGGAAGGGAAAAATTCATAAATAATAGTCATTTTTCAAAAGAGTTTCTATATTTTTATCCACAAGTATCTGAAAAATATAATGGTGTTGAATATCTTGAGGTTAATGAGAATTCTAAGATAAATTTTTTTCTTAATATTTATAAATACATGGAAAAAATACTAAGCAAAATTTTAAAAGTCCCACTCTTTGGGTATAAAATTTTGAATATTAAAAATATGAAGAGATTAGCAAAATCTAAACATATAATATTGACAACTGAAAATATCGGATATTCCCTTACAGTTTTTATATTTTTTTTAAAATTGTTCAAAAGTTTTAAAGTTACTATTTTTTTTATGGGTATTAGTAATATAAATCCCAATAAACTAGGTAGATTATTCACTTTGTTGATGTTTTCAACCTTTGATAATTTATTATTTTTAAGTAAAGGTGAAAAAGACTATGTATCTAAAGATTTTTCATCTTATAGCTATAAAATGTCATATCTTCCATTCTCTATCGATATAAATTTTTGGAAAAATAAAAATGAAATAATAGAAAAAAAAGATTTAATACTATTTAACGGCAATGATCTACAGAGAGACTACAGCTTTTTACAGGATTTGATAGACAACCTTCCTCATTTCAAGTTTTTAATTTTGTCTAAGAGGTTTGAAACCATATCAGGTAATACAGAACTGATAAAAACGAATATGAGAAAACCAAAAATTACAGATCATGAACTAAAAAAAATATATGAAAAGAGTTTTGTGTCAATAATTCCTTTAATTCAAACTAAGCAACCTTCGGGCCAAAGCGTTGCAATGCAATCTATGGCAATGAGAGTTCCAGTAATAATGACAAAAACAAATGGTTTTTGGGATCATGAACTTTTTGAAGATACGCAAAACATTTTTTTAAAAAATAATATTCTAAAAGAGTGGATAAATATTATAAACAGGATATATGAAGAACCTGAATATGCAAATAAAGTTACTAACAGCGCTTTAAATGTGATAGAAAAAAACTATTCATACTTAAAAATTAGTGAAGACTTTTTTAGATTATTGGATGGAGATAAAAGTTGAATTTTCATTTAAAAATAAATGATAAATCGATATTTTTTTTTGGAACTTTTATATTTGCAATTTTATTCAGTATTTATGAGACTCCTTGGGGGCTCATGGATGACTATAAAAATGTTATTCTCATTAAAGAAGTTTTAGAAAATCCATTGCAAGCTTATCTCCAATTTACGTCTGACAGGGTTTTCATATCAGGCATGTTTCAGCCTTTTTATCTTCCGCAAATGTTTTTTCAGTATTATCCAGGTGTCATTTTTGACCCAATAATTACCTTTTCAATAAATGCTTTTATAGTATTTTTTATACATTATTATCTTTTTAAATCTTTTGAAAAAATAATAAAAATAGATTACAAAGTTTCTTTATTTATTTTTCTGATTTGGCCATATACGTATGATCTTTTTCTACACCCAAGTCTTCAAGAAAAATATATCTTCCTTTTTTTTGGATTCCTTTTGAGGGAAATACTTAAGTCTAAACCAAGCACTTTAAAGATTATCTTAATTAGTTTTCTTCTGCCGTTAATTAAGCTTCAAGGAGCAATTTTTATTGGATATATTTTTCTTTTATATTTATACACTAAGCAAAGATATTTATTAATTTCTACGATCTCTTTTTCTTTGGCTATAGCTATTCAAGGCTACATAATCTTTTTTCTAGATACAGATTATTTTGTTTATGATTCAAATGTAGAAAAAATGTTCAACAATATTGGAAATATAGCAAATTTGATATTTCTATCCATTATTTTATCAACAGTTCTAATTTCCTTGAAAGACTTG
>Ga0213862_10000276_pt1 | contig 22694 bp, 34 predicted proteins | sample PICome_7_FD_160092 | JGI IMG/M metagenome (GOLD analysis project Ga0213862, IMG submission 160092) | Coastal seawater microbial communities near Pivers Island, North Carolina, United States - PICO266 | ecosystem: Environmental > Aquatic > Marine > Coastal | place: USA: North Carolina... | reverse complement strand
GCGACCCCATCTTAATTCATTAGATGAGGTGCTAGTGGGTTCACCTAATAATTGCTTTGCAACTTCAGGTGCTATTCTTTGCCAATCTACTGATTGCATCAGAATGGTATATCGTCATCTGTTAATTCATTCTGACTAACCATCTCAGCTACTTTATCGCTAAGACCATCATTAGGACTTTTAAATGTATCCTCTACTGGTGCTTCTTGGTCTAAATACCATTGAGGTATTACAAAACCATCACTTCTTGGTGCAAATTTAGCAAAGCTGAATTGTATATCTGATGAATTACCTGCACCGACTTGAATAGGTTTAGAACCTTCAAACTTAACTACAGGCAAGCTATCTGAATTAGCATCCATCTGATTCCAAAATCCATTTAAGATATTATTAAATGCAGTTGATTCAGCCCAGCTAAACCTTTGCCATAAGTAAGCATGTTGTGCTCCTTGAGGAAATACCCAAGCACTAAATGCTCTTTTATAGTCATCAGCAGGCTGTGGACTAATTACAGTAAATTTATCATCCCATACATATTCAAAACCGCTAACTTTTGTATACCTACCCCATCCTGATTTGAATGTTGCAGGGTCAAGTTGCATGTATTGAAAATCTACAGGCGTTTCACCATTAGCAAAAAACTGCTGATGTGATGTTTTAAAAGCAAGATAAACTTGCTGACTCTCATTGTTGGAATTACTCATTCCACCTAATATATCCATATACTCTCCTATGGTTAATGTATTGTTTTCTCAATACTGTTTAAGTAATTAGCTTCAAGTTCTGAATAACATCTTTCCTTAAAACTTTCATAATCCTCGTCATTAATAATTCCGAGAAAATCGCAAGCACTCTGAATACGTTCAAATGCATATCTGCAATATTCTTCAAAGTCCTGCTCAAGCAGGTAACTGTTTAAATCCATCTGCCTTTTGTATGATTTCATCTAACCTTTCACATATATCTGATAAAGGACACATATATGTGCATTCCCAATTAGCTTTATCAAAGTTGTTCATTAAAAATAAAGGCACTACAGCCATAATGCTTCTTCTATCAAACTTGTATATCAATATAGGTATTAAGTTATCACCAGCACTATCTATTGCTTGTTGCCACCATTCGTTCTTGTAAATATTCTGCTTACCATTGTTCTTATATCGTTTACATTCAATAGCAAAGTTCCTGAAATAAATGTCAGCCATGCCCTTAGTTTGATACTGGTCAAGATTTCTTTTTACTCTCTCATCTAAACCTTTTTCTTCTAAAACTGCATTAAGTTTGTTAACTATAACCCTCTCAAAAGCTGCACCTTTATTTCTACTGTTTACCATTAATCTAACTCTTTAATTATGTATATAAATGCTAATACACTTAAAATGATTCCTATAAATACTAATCCAAATATTCCTGCAATAAAATATAGAATCCACTCAAGCATTAAAATCAGTCCTTACTACTTTGCCACTCATATATGTTATTTCTCTGTAGTGCTTTCCAGCACCCTTTTGGAAATAATATGTTTTGATTTGCTTATCTAGTTTTTCTTGTTCTAATTCTTTTCTACGCTTCTCTACTGCTGCACTATTTTGACCCATGATTATTCTCCTTATAAGAAACCATGCCTAGCTTCAGCAATAGCTGAGTAGCAGATTCAATGTTCATATTATTTGTGATTGCAAACACCTTGATATCCTTATGTAATTCTTCAGGAATCCAAAGTGCCTTTTTTGTTTTTTCGTCCATAATGACTCTCCGCTTTTTATATTAATATTAATTTGATAATAAAGCTAGAACTTTATTACCTACTCTTCCAAAAACCCTTATACTTAGTTCAAGGGCGTAAGATAAACTCTCCATAAATCTAAATACTCTCATATATCTATTCGCCCTTACCTTAAATCTAATTTGTAATCTTTTGTTATAACACCTAATGATGCATCACCTCTTTTGTATGGATTGACCCAAACTATTTTTCCATTTTGTAATTGTCTTAGATGTCCTCTTACACCATGCAATCTTTTCTTACTTTGACTACCATCACCATTATTTGTGTAATTTTTATTATTAATATTAATATCTAATGTAATGTGCTCATAAACTGGTTTACTAATAAATGATGCTAATGAAAATTTTTGATGTAGTTGTTTCTTTAAACCAGTAACTTTTTTTTCTTCAAATATATCTAAATCATTGGATAAATTTATTACAGAAAAATAAATCATTAATAATTCAAATATTTGATGCATCCTGTTTTCTCTCCACTCTTTTGTGGTTTCTACTAAATCTGCATAATCTTGTTTATGAAAATTTAAATATATTTGTTGAGGGAATTTATCTAACAGCTCAATAAAAAAGTTTTTACTAAATACAAATGACATATAAGGATTTATCATTATTTGTTTGGTATCTTTATAATTTACAAAGAAATCAACCTGATAATCAGCGTAAGAAAATCCACTAATTTCATTAATAACTATTGTTCTATTCAAATCACTGTATTGTATTAATAATGGTTTATCTGTAGGCAGTCTAAATTCCTGCTTCATTTTATCCATCTTGCAAATGTCAACAAAATTATCTGCAAAAAAATCTCTAACATTGTTTGTTAAAAAAAATTTAGTGGCATCATTAACATTATTTGATATTTGTTTAATTCTATGTGCAAAAGTATTTAGGTCTTTTACAGTGTGATTTTTACATTCAACATCAATAATGAAATGATTACCAAATTTATTCATGTCACTTGCCAAGTCCAACATATTGCTTAATTTTTGTAAAAATATTTTATCCATCTCTCTCTCCTATAAAACCAAATCCACAACATTAGGACTATTGTAAATACTTAGAGGTTTACCTTTTTGATATTCTTTATAATCATTCAGGTATTGCTCCATCATAGTCCAGCCATAATCCATTTGTTCTTTTGTGATTCTAAATACTTTAGATGCATAAGGATGTACTTTTTCTTGAGCTATGAATAAGAAATCAGTGACTTCATATCCTGCCATCTCAACACCTCTTCTATAATAAGCAGCTTGCATATCATAGCCATACTTCTTAACTGAATAATTAAAAGCATGAGGTTCGCATGACTGTGTAGTCTTGTAATCAATAATAACTATCTTGTTATCTGAATTAGGTTCATCTAAAGGCGGACACATAGCATCAGGTCTGCATTTGCACAACACATCATCTTCATACCAGTAGATACTTGCTTCAGGTATCTTGCCAATTGCATTTAGATAAGCATTACCCTCATATATCATATTCTCTTTCATGCTAGTAATAATCTCAGCTTCATCTTCTTTTAATACTATGAATCCCTGCTCTTCATATTCAGCCTTCTCTTCTTTATATGCTTTAGTATATGGAGAACCTGTAATCACCCTGACTTCTTTATCAAATGCTTCTTGTCCTTCTACTAATAAAGAATGAGCTGCTGTTCCAAACTTTAGTGCTGGAGTAGATTCAGAAGTATAGTTGACTGCATGAAGTTGGGATTGCCCAAACCTTCTAACATAACTACTGCTGATACCTACACTTGCATGATAGTCCTCGTTGGGTAAGTCTTTATAAATAAGAGCCTGACCCTTTTGCTTAGATTCAAAGTTTTTAAGTGATTCTATTTTCATTTATTAACTCCCATCAAATAACCTATCTCGTATAAAGAATCTCTGACTACATATTCTCTATTCTCAGTTTGCACTTTAGTTTCACCAGTAAAGACATCTCTGTAGTAACCTCTGATTTGTCTTATGTTTAGTATCAAGGGTTTTGTCTGCCCTACTTCGTTTAGTGTTATCTCTCTCATTTTTTATTGTTCCTATCGTTGATAATTATGGCAGTTGCATATAAACAAAATGCCATAAAGATTAATACTGGTAATAGTTGTATATCCATTATTTACTCTCCCAACTTTTCATATAGTTTTGATATTTTTTGTTATACAAACCACTGTCATCATCAGTAATAAATGGAGTATCAACCTTATCAATAAGTGTGAATATTTTGTCATGCGTTTCATCATTCCAAATATGTGATTCTCCTGCCATAAGATTTAAAGCATAAACCATAAGTGCTTTCTCTTCGTTTGTGTATCTAGCCATTACTTACCCCCTTGTAATGCTCGTTTAACTTTTTGTTGAATATAAAGTGGTAGATATTTTGAATCGTCTTTTGGGTATACCTCAACAAAATCAAAATCACTTTCCCCATGCCATCTCTGAACTTCTACGCTAAAAGATTTGTCATGCTGGTTTTGTTTAATGTCATCTTGAACAAGATTCCAATTATCAATACTCCAGTTCCAAGTATCTTCACCATCTTTAGTATAGATGTAAAATTCATACTTCATTACTTATCCCCCTCTCTTAACTTAGCTTTCTCAATAGCAATTCTTTGCCACATAAAACTAGCATCTCTATCTTGTTTGGCTCTGAGCTTATCCATCTTCTTCTCATACTCAGCATTAATGTTATCAAGTTGTTTAATTAGATTTTCTAGATTTTCATATTTGTTCATGTTATTAACTCCTTATTTTTAATTAACATACTACCCATTATATATAAAAATATATAAATGTATACAATTATTTTAAATTCTTTTTATTTAATTTATGAATCTTATAAATGCCTTTCTGATAATCAAAATCAGATTGCATATCTTCCCAAATCTCATCTTTGATTTCTTGTTTAATAGAAGCATCAACTTCAGTAACTAATTCAAAATCTGACTTCTTAGGAATCCACCATTGATGATTTAATGATTTGTATTCAGGAGATGGTTGACCTGTGTCTTTCCATCTCCATTGAATAACACCATGTTTGGTATTGCACATTAGGTTCATTGTTTCTTCTCCTTAGTTAATTTAACCTTATGCCCTTCTTTAATTAATCTAGCTCTCTTACTAGCCATGTAGAATAAGTCGCTAGTCTTGATAGCAACCACCCAGCCTAAGCTAGGTAGTTGAACTTGTAGTGTGTATCTAGTCATTATGCACACTCCTTTTTAGTTGTTGCATCTTTATAAAGATTTTCTAGTTCTTGATACATTTCTTTTGTAATTTTTTCTAATCTTGTATCAAGCAAACTAACATACACATTTTCTACACCATAATCATCAGTACTTATATTTAACAACCCTATCTTTCTGTTTAAATTACAATATCTAGACCAATAATTACCCATATATGCACCCATATGTTTTACAGCAACTCTTCTATTAATTCCATATGTAGTATCTGTTCCCCAACCAACACGTAATGAATAATCTTTTGAACGATATAATTGATGCGATAAATTAACTAAATTATCAATATCTGTTTTACTCAATGGTTTTTCATTATTGTAATGTTGTTGCAATACAATATAACCAATAAATTGGCTTCTATATTTTCTATATATTTCGTGTTTATCCATGTTATTTAACTCCTTATTTTTAATTAACATATAGGTATTATACATAAATATATATAAATGTGTAAAAAAATATTAATTTATTTTTAAGTATTAAATTAAAGGATTTAGAACTGGTACTGAACTTAGATTATCCAGTGTTTCTTTTAGAGAATCTAATTCCATAGATTCAGTGATAACTTTACTATCAAAAGTAAAATAGTTTTGTGATGATGTATTTGCTTTAAACATGATTCGCTTTTTATCTTCATTAAAGAATACAAAAGCTAGAATATCGCAAGTGTAATGTTTATAAGTTTCAGACATTGACCTTGAGTTTTCAGCAGCAAAAATAAACTTCTTTTCTTTAGTAGCTCTTCTGCTTTTTACTTGCACTGTATATTTAGCTGAACCAAATTCAACCATTAAATCAGCAGGATGTTTTTCTTGGGTGGGATAACAAAAGTCAGCGTATTCAAGCAAGAAGGTTTGAACTAATGATTCTCCTAATGCACCAAGTCTAGAATTAGCTTGATGTTGGTCTGATGTTTTTCTTGGCACTTTTACACAAAGCTAGTTTTCTTGAATTCCTAGCTGCCCTATTTGGTGTTTGAACTGCATACTTACTTCTTAAAACTTCCTCTGATGCTTCCAACCAACAACCCATCTCCATCAGAGCTCGTGTTTGTCTAAAATTCATAAATCCTGCTATACCCATTTGAAATGCCATATCAACACATACTTCTTGAGCAGGTACAGGAAAACTTCTCCATACTTCCCAAACCTTATCTAAATTAGCTACTACTCTATTAATATCATTCTCAAGCATAAACATAGCTTCTTCTTCTGATATGCCATTTGCTTCTAAATTCCTGCCTACGCCTATTGTCAGCTTGTTAGCACTACAATGATAAGGAGTACATACTAACCCTTCATTCTTGATTAGCATTTCTTTGATGTTGTCGTACATTATTTTTCTAGTGGTTTATAGATAAAAAAGGCTGATAGTAAACCAGCACCAACTCCTGTTGCTAGAGCTTCAGTCCAAAATGCTCCAAAGTGAGTTGGATGCACTAATAAATCTGCAACAAATGTGCAGACACCTAAAATGATTGCTGGTGCGTATTTATGTTGCATAAAACTTTGATACCAAGACTTTTTGGTTAATGAAGCTAAAGTGGCTGCGATAATACCAGTAACATTAGCTTTCCAAAAATGGGTAAAGGTCAAGGATGATAAATCACCTTCAACCATCATTGGGTAACAAACAGCAAATGCTTTTGCCCAGTTTTGATAAAACTCAGTATTCTTGATTTTATCTAGAATTTTCATTTTTTAGTTTTTTCGTAGGTTCTAAGTGTTGACATACCAAGCATAGCCATAACGATTGTAGATAATTGGCTAAAATCAAACTCAGGCGTTTCAAATTGAATTGCATTGACTATAAGAATATATTGAATGATAGGTTCTAAGATAAAGTGATAACCGATTGAAAAACCGCATATCCAACCAATAGCAGGACGCCAACCTGAAACGAATATATTACTGTGTTTTGCTTCAACTTTATTTACTTCTAATTGTGCTTTGTTTAACGAAATTATTTCTTTCTCAAGTTCATGAGATAGTTTTATTTTTAAATCTTTATCAACAACAAATTTATCTAATATGTCACCGACAGGTTGGATTAGTTTATCTATCATAATTTGATAATCAAGGTAATAATGCCACTTAGTAATATTAATATTACTGCACCCAAACCACCTTTAATAGACCAATCAATTTTGTTAAGTTTAGTTTCAGTTTTGTTATCTAAATCTTTAACTTGTTCTTCTATCTTTTTTAATCTATTCCAGTTTTGAGTCCATCTTTCACCGCATTGGATTTCGTGTTTTTCTAATTCAACTCCGATATCTTGTGCGGTGACTCTAGGCATTATTCTTCCTCTACTACCTCAACTTCTTCTTCAGCATTGATAGCTCTATCAAATGATTCAATCACTAAGTTCTTGTATTCGTTAGTGATGACATAATCATCATAAGCATCTTGAAGTCTAGCTAGTTTTTTACCAGCTACATTTAATTTAGCAGCTAAAGCCATTTGCTCTTCGTTTAAATCAGAAGCTCTGTATTCAGTGCCATTATATGTAATTATTACTGGTTCTTGGTTTTCCATCTTATTATCTTCTTTACTCATTTAACTCTCCTATAAGTTTATTTTAATTAAATTATATACTAAGACTCTAGTGTTTTTGTAATAGATGTTGGATTTTTTTGACTTTCTATTTGTGCATCTAAACTTGCTTCCAAATTAGCAACTTCTTCTTCACCCATAGCATCAATAACCCAACCTTTAACCATATCTGCTGTTACCTCAGCAAATGATGTAAAGTTAGATAAATCAGATGTATCTATTGATTGTGTACCATAAGAATGTGCTGAACATTCTCCATCTACTTTTGATACTGACCAATGCACGTTATAGATAACATCATCATGTCCTTCTTCATGTGGATGTACGTCCACTGTGTTTACATTCCATTCCATTTTTATTCTCCTATATTGCTGCAATTATAAATGCTAAGAGTTCAGAATATCTAACTCCTAGCCTAGTTTGTTCTACTCCATCATCATCAGTCCAAGTGTTGCTACAGAACATAGCATAATCACTTGCATCTAATCCTTCAGCAGTAAAAGCATCTTGTAAGTCTTGAGCTATTATACCAAAATGAATCCTAGCTTCGTCACCTTTTTCTGCAACAGCAGACTGCCATCTAAATTTTCTTAATAGTCCTTTAGCTGCAACAGCTACTCTAGTTTCTGCATCTGTTAATTCTGCTATATCTTGTTTTTCATTCCTGTCAGAAGTCTGAATAGTTCCATTGGTAGCATAGATGTCGTCAAAACGAGCTGATGAAGAACCTAAATCAAGAGCATTATCATTATTAGTTCCACTACCATTAGCGGGGGTTATTGTATCTGTAGCGTTTGCAAACTTTAAATAAACATTACCTTGCCCAACTTGTATTGCGTTGCTATAAGCAGCAATACTTCCAACTGTTGTGCCATCTTTTGCAAATTCTACAATACCGCCATCACTTGATAGCCTATTAAAATATCCTGAAGTGCCACCGCTACGAGTTGCGTGTAATTTATTATTTGCACCTAAGTTAATACCTGCTGTTGTTGTAGGTGCATTACTTGTAGTCCCAACAAGCAGATTTCCTGAGCTGTCTATTCTTGCTCTTTCGCTACTATTAGTATTAAATCGCATACTGTTGTTGCTATGAGCATATAAAATCTTACCAACAGTACTAGATGAATCATCACCGAAATTTATAACACTATCATCTGTTCCAGCACTTGTTTGAATGTAAAAAGCACTATCTGTACCTGAACTACTTTGCATGTGCAATAAGCCATTTGGTGAAGTTCTCCCTATGCCAACACCTGAAGATGTTATATTTAAAGCTGAACCTGTAAGAATACTATTGGTTGAATTAGAGTTGTTTAATCCTAAACTTAGAATATTAGTATCATATTTAATTAAACCTGAATGATAAACACCTGAACCATCATGTAATAATATTGAAGTACCATTATTGCCATTACTTATAAGTAAATTAGCATCGTCTTTGTCGTATGAACCAAAGTCATTTACACCAACTAAGGCACTTCCAACAACATGAAGGGGTGCTGATGGCGAACTTGTCCCTATCCCAACCTTGCCATCACCTTTTGCAGTAATAACATCAGCAGTTCCACTATTTGTTGTTACCTTAAATACAGTATTAGTTGCAGTATTCCAACGAGTATCTACCCATAAACCATTTGATGAAGTTGAATTACCATCATTTTCAAGTTTAGCTATATAATCATCAACATCTTTTTGTACTGTTAAAGTATATGAAGGCGAAGTTGTCCCAATTCCAACTCGTCCTGAAGTGTCTATTCTAAATCTTTCTGTTGCATCAGTTGAGTCATAAACATATAACTCACCACTATCACATATTAATCTAAACTCACCTTCACTATTTTTTAAATCAAGACTTGCTTGATTGCCATCTCCTGCTTCAACTTTGGCTGATATAGTTGCTCCTGTACCATAGACGTGCAATTTTTCAGATGGATTTGTTAATCCAATTCCAAAGTCACCACCGCCTGCAATATAACTATCATTACCATCAGTTCTAAATGCAACTTTAAGAGCATCAGCACTATCATATAAATACATATATGCATCATCTTGAGCATCTGTTGCTAATTTTGCTCTTAAGCCACTTGCCGAGTTAAGGTCTAATAAACTTTGACTATTTGTTCCTGAAGAAACTAAATCAAGAGTAGCACTTGGCGAACTTGTCCCAATACCCAAAGATTCAGCACTTGCATCCCAAAAGAACTTAGCTGTAGTTCCTGTGTCTTCGTAGAAGGAGATGTCGCCATCGTGGGAAATCTTCATTCTGTCTGTCAATGAACTACTAGAAATAGAAGTTTGGAATATTATGCTTGGTTGTGGAAGTGTGTTTGAACCAGAACTTTCTGAGTAAATACGACCTATAACAGTAGGACCAATGCTTGATGTATCTTTGGTGTACCAATCAATACCTCCTAAATCTTCACCGCCAGACCAAGTAACTGCTGGACTATCAAGACGTAGAATAGGAATTGCATCATCAATGTTTACATTTCCATCAACAGTCAAACCATCAGCAGTTACTGTACCTGTTACGTCTATGCCTGTTGAGGTTGTGACTAGTTTTTCTAAGCCATTATAATAAATTTGAACACCAGTATTTTCATTACAATTTATATATTTATCACCATTGGTATCCTCTAATCTAAGGTCATCTCCAGCTTTTATTATTAAATCACCAGTTCCAGTATCTTCTATAAAACTTGCTGCTCCATTATGATATATTTGCAAATCAGCAGAATTACCAAATACTATTTTTGTATTATCAAAAAATTCTAATCTATTATCTGATTTATCCCAAAATGCGTTATAGCTATCTCCAGTAAAAGTAACGTCACCATCAACAGTCAACCCATCAGTTGTAATAGTACCTGTATTATTTATATTACCTGTACCTGTTATATCGCTTGAATTTAAATCTAAATTACCACCAAGCTGAGGAGTTGTATCTTCTACAACATTATTAATAGAAACAGCTTGTACTCTTGCATCTGTGTAGTACAGGTTTGAGCCTTCAGCTAAATCTCCAGTATCGTGATTAGATAAGCTAGAAACTGTACCAGTGACATCTCCAGTAACATTACCTTCTATATTAGCAACTAAAGTACCAAGTGAATTAAGTGTTATATTTCCTGTAGCAGTTCCATCTGCTGTTGTTAATCCTAATGTGAATTTATCAACAGATTCATCCCACATAAAGATACCATTATCTTGATTACCTCTATTAATAAGCATACCTGAATCGTTTACAGGACTACCTGTTAATCCTGCATTAAGCTGGAATAAGTTATCTTCTATATCTAAATTAGTAGTATCAAGAGATGTTAGCGTTCCATTGACTGTTAGATTGCCTGCTACTGTTAAGCTGTCAGCAATTTGCACGTCATCAGGCAGTGTTAGTGTTACATCTGCAGACTCACTTCCACTACCTGTAACAGTGATTTTATTAGCAGTTCCAGTAATTGTTTGCACATAATTACCTACTGTATCAGTTCCAAGTGTTACTGAATTAGCATCTACGCTTGATGCTTGTATTCCTAATGCATCAACAAATGCTTTAGTAACTCTTGTATCTATAGCTGAATTTGCTCTTGTATCTGTATAGTATAAATTTGTGCCTTCTGTTAAATCAGAAGTTGTTTTATTACCAAAAGCAGAATCAAATCTTGCAGTTGTGTAATATAAATTAGTTGTTCCTTCACTTAAATCATCAGTATCTTTTGTGGTGAAAGCTGAATCAAATCTAGCTGATGTGTAATATAAATTAGTGCCTTCTGCTAAATCAGTTGTAGACTTAGTTGCAAGTCTAGTATCAAAATCTGAATTAACTCTAGCTGTTGTGTAATATAGATTAGTACCTTCAGTTAAATCACCTGTATCTTTAGTAGCTAATCTTGTATCAAAATCTGTATTTGCTCTTGTGGTTGTATAGTAAAGATTAGTATTTTCAACAACTATAGAAGTATCAAGTGTTGCTGTAGATGATTGATTAGAAGCATTACCTATAAATATTTTACCATTATCTAAGTTAGGGGTAGCATTACTTCTTCCAGCTCCACCTACTTTTATTGAACCAGCATTTGCATGACTTCTTTGAACTTTACCTATGTTTTGTATTTGTGCTGATTCACCTGAAGGTGGTGTTGTTGTATATTCTCCTGCTGTTGTAGATACATATAATATTTGTCCTACTGATAATTGTGATGTATCAATGTTTGATAAAGTACCAAAAGTTAAAATAGAAACACTAGCATTATCATTAGCATCGCTTGCAGCCAAACCAAATGCAGGCATTTTAGATGCATCATCAGCTTTAGCTTTTGCTACTGTTGGATTATTGCCAGTAACACCTGAAATATAAACTACATCACCTTTTGACAAAGCACCATCTGCTTTAGCTGGGAATCTTACAGCACCATGTAAATCACCAATAAAATCAGGAGCAGTAACACTATTAAAAGTAACATCATCAGTTGTAGCTACAGCTTGCCCTATGGCAACACTAGGAGTAGAACCTTCACCAGTTCCACCTGTTACTGTTACCCCAGTTCCACCTGAAATAGATTGAACATAATCACCTGTAGTATCAGTACCTAAAGCAATAGAATCAATTTGTGCTGTAGTTGTAATAGTAATATCACCACTACCATCAAAAGAAGCTGAACCTACAACATCTCCTGATAAAGATATAGTTCTTGCAGTTGCAAGTGTTGTAGCTGTATCTGCATTACCTGTTAAATCACCTGTGACATTACCAGTTACATTACCTGTTACATTACCAGTGACATTACCTGTTAAGTCGCCTGTAAGTATATTTGATGTAGTAATACTTATACCTGTAGTAATCCAATCACTATCAGTACCATTTCTAATCTTTAATACATTGCTTGATGTATCAACCCATAATTGATGAGCATAAGTAGTTGATGGTTCAGTTGCACCACTATTTGTAGTTGCAATAGCAGATAGAGCATTATTTAAATCTGCTCTAAAGTCTGAACCTGACTGGTTTGCTATGTTGTAATCGTGTTGTGCCATATTAAAATCCTATTTTATTAATTCTACTATTACCATGTGCTAATCGCTACCCTTTTCCAAGTGTTTGTAGCAACACAAACATATATATAATTTGAATCCCATGTAATAGTTCCTGTTGTACCTGTATCAGTTGCAGATGATGGTGCTGAACCTGCAGCTCCACCTACTATTAATCCTTGTTTATGGTCTAATGAAATTTTATAGGTTGTAAGTGAGGTATCACCTCTTGAAATTATTGTTTGTCTCCAACCCAATCCTGATGTTTGCGGAAAAAATTTAGCTATACTTTGGTCAAAATCTAAAACTAAATCACCATTTGCTTGTACTTGGTCATAAGCAGTATATTCTAAATGTGTACCACCTACTAATTCTAATTTGTTATTGTCATCATAACCTAGAACAACATTACTAGTAGTTCCAGTACCACTTGAATCAAAAACATTACTCAAGGTATTAGTACCAACCTTAACTTCTTCAGCTTTTACTGGGTCATCTGCTACTGTAAAAGTAAGAGTTGTAGGATTCGATTGAATACCTAAAGCATTAATTGCTGATACACTTGCAACATAGTCTGTTGCTTTTGGAATAAAAGATAGTTCAGCAGAATTAGTATCTACTATTTTACTTACTACATTATTATCAGAACTATCAACAACATCTACTCTATATTCTTTAAAGGGATAATCAGTTGGTTCATCCCAAGTTAATTTAGGTCTATCAATATCAGATGCATTAGTATCTGTAAAAGCTAAATTAGCTGGTGCATCAACAGCATAAGCAGAAGGTAGAGCTGCTATTTCTTCATATGCTTCTTGCGGTGGTACTTCCCATGTATAAACATCAAAGTATTCAATTAAACTTACTGCAACTAAACCATTAGATTGTAATTCTAATGCTTCAACTCTACAAACTTTACCTGAGAATCCTAAACCTGCATAAGTTAAATCTACTATATCTCCTACATTTAACTTATACATTTCAGGAGTTCCTAAGAACTGCATAGTTGTTTGATTTCTACTTCTAACAAGAATAGCTTTACCCATGTTGTAAGCTATATATGGGTCAGATACATAAGGGAACTCAGCTTTAATTTCTAATATCTCATCATTATCATCTGAGTAATATTCAGGCGTTGCATCATGTAAAACTGTAACTGTATCTAATTCGTATTTTTTATTAGCATTGAAAAATTCAACTATAACTTTATTTGCTTTTTTGTCTTTATTGCCATAATCAACTGATATACCTGCATCAGCAATAATATGGTCATCAGTTATACTAAAAGTTGAAGTTCCAGTATCTTCTATAGATAATTCATATTGACCATTAATATAAAGAAAAATACCTCTCATATTACTAAGAAGTTCTTTTGCATTATCCATTACATTTTTATTTGTATCTAGATAACCATTACAGTGAAATCTTCTTACTTTTGCTAATGAAGTGCCTGTTTGTTCTGAATAAGTAGCTGGTAAAGTACCATCAAAATAAATTCTATATCTAACACCTACTCCATAAACATAATCTCTTTCAACTGCTGTTATATAAACTGAATTTAAAACAACATTTCCACTTGAATCTTCTAAGGTAAATAATTCACCAACTTTGTTTTGCCACCACTGCAATCCACCTGAACCGCTTGCTGCTACAAGAATTTGATTAGAACCTGAATTACCACTCCAAGTAAATGATTTTTCAGTACCACTATAATAAGGATTATCTTGTAAGGTATCTGCTGTATTTGCAGCAGAACTAAAAGTAGACATATTTAATTGAGATGAAGTTAAACCTTTACCATATTCATTATTAGATATGTAATCTAAAAAACATAAGGCTGGATTATCTGACCATTCATAAGTAGAAGGAGTACCAAATGTTTGACCTGAATCTCTTGGGTCATAAACTTTTTTTCCTCTTACTTGAACTGTTAATTGTGGAACTCCTGACCACATACCTCTATCGTCATAACGAAAATGAGCAGCTATATAAGCAATTCCATTTAATTTATGTGATGAAGTCCAATTAGACATAGAAGCTACTAACATAGGGTCTGCTGTTTGAGTTGCAGCACCATGATGTAGATTCATAACATACATATATCTAATAGTAGGGTCAGTACCAAAACCACCAGCAGTAGTATCAGTTGGCTTGCCATTTTGTGATGCTGTATTTAATGAACCTGCTCCTGAAGATATTTTATCAGAACCAATATAGCCACCAATCCTAAATCTTGCAGAATCAGTTAATTTATTGCCATCTAATTCAATAGTTCTGCCAAGTATTTCTTCACATTCACCTATTGCTAAAGCATAAACAACATATAAATCCATTGAATCATTATTATTAGTATCCATATAGATTATTTGTGCACCAACTCTTCTAGTGCCATATATAACAGGTATTTTGCCACCAGCAGAAGTTTTATTAGCCATAATAACTTGAGCTTGAGCTTGCATATCCTTAAGCTGTCTATAACCTTTAACACCAACTGCTATAGTTGTTAGAGCTACAGCCCAATTAATAACACTTGTTATAGTTGCAGCTGTTGTACCACCGATTCCTAAAAATGTTAAAAAACCAAATACCATTTATAAACCCCACCTAACATCTTCTTTAACTTGTGTTGCAAATTCCATTCCTCTATCACCTGAACTAAATGCTTGTTGTGATTCATCAGAATAATGTCTGCCTTTTGTTAAATTCCAATTTGACCAATGACTTGCAACTCTGAGATTTATTGTTGAATTATCAATAGTTTCAACTATACCTACATTTCTTATTTGTCCTGTAAAAAAGTTAATAGCACCAACAATAGTTTCATTAGTATCAAAATATGCTAAATAAATATCAACAGTTTTATCTGTAAAATCTCCATCTTCTACAAGACTTCTAATAGTACTTGTAACATTTGATAATGTAATGCCAACTTCATCTATTTGTAGTTGACCAGTTTCAGTTGTTGCATCTACTTGTAAAAAAGAACCACCAGCTTCATAGCTATTAGAATCATAAGTAACATTAGAATACCAATCAGTTAATCTGATAGTAGATGATAAATTAAGCTCAACTAAAAAAGCAGTTTTAGTTGCTGTTGATGATACTTGAGTTTGTAAAGCAGATGATAAACTTCTAGGCATTATGTTATAACCTCTCTAACATCAAATGAAATACTATAAAAACCACTAGCATCTGTTGAATACATAATTTCATCAGATTCAAGATAAACAGTAAAACTAGGTTTGTTTACAGTAACAGCTTCATTATCTGCTAGAGATGCTACTAGGTTTGGTGATATGGTAACTGTTGCTGCACCACCTGATGCATCAGCATCTTCAGCAACCATATATACTTTTGAATGATTGGCAAATTTAATTAAATCACCTGCTTTTAAAGCACCAGTTGTTTGTGAGAAACCATCCATAGCTATCGCATTGTCACCTGATGTATGTGCTCCATTAACTAATATATCTGTTTCTGATTTACTTGCACCTAAATTATCTAGTGGTGCAACTATAGTAAAGTCCTCAAAAGAACCTTTTTGTTTTTGTAAAAATGCAAATACTTCTTGAGCCTTTTCTTGTTGTAAAGGTGGCATTTGCACTGTAAAAGAAAAATATTGACTACCTATTTGTCTGACTTGTTTTTTACCTGATAAAGTCTGATTCAATAAAGTAGGTCTATTATCTCTAAAATTTAAACTTCTAAAATTAGGGTCTGTTGGAAATTGACCTGACATTATACGACTCCCATCTTGCCTTGATTATTCATGGCGTTGTTTATGATTGATGTTATTAATCCTTTTCTTGATGCTAGTAACTGGTCAAATCCAGCAGCATCTACTGTTGATATATTGAAGTTGACTGTAGCACCGCCAACCGCTTGACCTTTAGTGTGGTCTATAACAGTTTCATTAGGATGTAATATAGCAGGGAATCCACCTCTACCATCTATACCACCTGCTCTAACACCCATACCTGTAAAACCACCACCTTCGTTGCTAGATTGAAATAAAGTATCACCATCAGATAATCTATTGTATTCAATAGCACTTTGTATATCGCCAATTTTACCTTTAACCATTCCAACAGCTTTTTGAATAATGAAAACATTAATTAATTCATTTATAACTGCTCTAGCAATAGAAGTAGCTAAATCTTTAAAATCTAAAAATTGTTGACTTGCTATATCAAAAAAACTTTTAAAAGCATTTGTTAATTGACCTTCTACTGTATCTGCAAAATCTTTAGTTATAAGAATGCTTTCTTTAATTGAATTATTAATATTTTCCTGAGTAGTAACACCTTCGGTCTGAGTTGCTTGTAATCTTTTTTCAATTTCAATCTGCTTTTCTCTTTTTGCTATTGCATCTTCCAATAATGCTTTTTGTTCTTTAGCAGCTTCTAATGGTCTTGTGTATTGAGGAATTTCACCAAATCTTTCTACAAGTTTTTTATTTTTTTCTAATTTAGCATTTTGCTCATCTAAAGATGTATTTAATTCATCTAAAGACTTTGTAAACAAATCAGGCTTGATTAAACCCATAGCTTCAGCAAAATCAAGAATAGCTTTAGATGTATTAACAAATGCACTTTGTAATGGAACTAAAACTTGTCGTTTTAATCTATTCATAGTGTCGTTAAATGCTTCAGCATTTCTTATTGTTTCTTCATCTATGATACCAGTAGCAGATTCAGCTAAATCATCCATAGCCATAGCACCACTTTTAATAAGATTAGCCATCTGAATACCAACTCTTGAGCCAAAGACTTGAGCTAATAATCCACTTCTTTGTAAAGGGTCTTGTATAGATTCTAACGTATGGAAAAATTCTTTGAACAAATCTTCAGTACTTTTAGTTTGACCACTAGCATCTTCTAAAGAAATTCCCATTTCTTCAAAAGCTCTTTTAGCCAAACCAGTGCCCATAGTAGCTTCACCAACACCCTTAGCAAAGAATCTAAGAGCTTTAGTAAAACCTTCTGTACTTATTCCTGATTGTTCAGCAGCAAATTGATATTGCTGTAAAAATGTTGTGCTTACATTTACAGAATCAGCAAGTTTACCAATATCATCAGCAACTTGTAATGCTTGATTTCCAAATTGAACAATTTGTCTAACAGCAAAAACACCAGCAAAAGCACCAGCTAATTTTTTCATAGCTGATTGGGTGCTGTTGATATTTTTATTTACTGAATTAAAACCCTGTTTACTTTTATCTTGGGCTGTAATTCTTAATTTATAATCAGTTGCCATCTCTTATCTGCCTATTCTTTTCCTCTAAATATGCTAACCATCCTGTATATTCGGATAAGGTCATCTTTTCTTCTAGTTCCTGAAGTGTGCAATGCAACATTTCAGCTAGATAGTATTTAGCAAATAAGTCCTTATCCTCTACTACTTTTTTGCTTGTTGTTCTACACTTGGTGATGACATGATTTCAGTTGCAACTCTTGCAAGCACGTCTTTATCCACACCATTCATAAGTGTATGTTTATCTGATAGGTCAAATACTTTCTCACCATCAGAATCTAAGGCTTTATATATTAAGCAATAAGCCATCAATGCTACATCATCATCTTTTGCATATCGTTGCAATTTAGACATTTCTGCTAGCGTTAATGGCTTTGCATATACTTTAAGAACCTCATCTCCATCACTCCACTCAGGTATCTCTATCTCTTTGACATCTAATGAGTCAAAATGAGCTTTTGCCTTATCTATAAGTTTCATGTTCTTATACTGTTGTTGATGTTAATGCACCAGTACCTTGTACTGAAATACTAGCTTCAACCAATCCATCAAATGATGCACTTCTTGAAACACCAGTAACAATAGCTGAACCAGTATAATAAGTATCACCTGCTGTATCTCCTTCAGGATATACATTAAGAGTAACTTCTGAGCCAATAGTTAAAGCACCTTGACCTGAAGTATCAGTCTCATCCCAAAATACATCTAAACTTCCTGAGAAAGAAGTCAATGATGATTTATACGTTCTAGCAGAATCACCCATTGAAGTATCTTCTAAAGTATCAGCAGATTCTTCAATAGAATAAGACCTAATTTCAGCTACAGCATTAGAACCGACTTTTACAGTTCCTTCACTTCCTTTATGTGTTGCCATTTTCTACCTCGTCTTTCGACTTTTTCTTAGAAGAAGATTTAATTTTATCTTGCGAATGGACTGCTTCCTCTTTCCAACCCATATTCAATAAAGACTCAACCTTAGAAGGATGAGCTTCTATAGAAACTTTGCCATCAGGACTAATCATTTTCATAATTGTCTCCTATACTGCTACGTCAGGATTAGTTTCCTGAACATAGTAATTTGTTAAGAAGGTTAAACTCACATATCCTAGTGGTTTCTCACCTTCACCATTAAACTCTATTTCTGTTGATTCTAAATAGCAATCTTTAGCTAATCCATCTAAAGTTCTGTCTGCTGCTATTGCTTCTTCAACTTCTTTTGATATTGTATCAATAGTATCATCAAAGTCACTAGTTGCTTTTGCATATCCTTCTACTACTACTGACAATTCTCTACTCATAACCCTATCAGTACCTATAACTATTGGTTCAGATGTTTCTGACTTAGTATAAATAACTAATGCTGGTACTGTTTCTAATGGATAAACCCTAGACTCATAAACTCTTGAACCAGTTGTAGTTAAACCAGTTAAAGTAGTACCAAACTTTTCTCTAATTTGTTGTCTTATATGATTTGCCATTATATTTCCTCTAACATTAATGCACTAAAACCTGTTCTATCTGCTTGTATATTAACAACAGTATAGCTTTGTGCTGCTTTGAGTATATTACCATTTGTATCTTTAATTGCAGATACATCTAATCTATTTCCAAATGCAATATTAGGAACGTCTATAGTTCTGCAATAAGCTATTGGTTTTAATGCTTCAACACCAATACCTTCTTCTTGTTCTACATATTCATTATTTAAAATAATATTAATTGTTGTAGAAGTACCTGAATTTGTATAAACAGCAGATACACCATGACCAAAATTAATATCTAAATATCCAGCCATATCTAATTCAGTTTCTAATCTAAATTGAGACATTATTGCTCCTCTAAAACTAATGAAACTAATCCTGTATTATCAGGTTCTACTGTTTTTACTAGGAATGTAGTTTCAGGTTTAAGAACACTACCTTTATCAGTTGTAATTGCATCAACAACTAATTTATCTTCTTGAGAGATATAAGGCACATCAGATGATTTAATTATTGCTCTTGGTTGATAGCCAGCAACAGGAACAGTACCGCCTTCTATATTGAAATATTCTTGGTCTATTATGATATTAACACTATAGGCATCTCCTGAATCAATATCAAACCAAGTATCAATTAATCCTTGTCTTGCATCCCATAGTGAAGATTGAACCTCAAAGAAAGTGGCAGTAACACCATGACCTGTTGTTGTATCAACATAGGCGTTAAAATCTAATGCACTCTCTAAAGGCATGATTTATTTTTTAGCTCTTGTTTTTGGAGCTTTTGTTTTTGAAGTTTTTAAACCTACGCTTCTATCTTGTTTTTCAGCTTTAGGCTTACCTACATGAACTTCAGCTTTACCATATCCACATAAAGCATGACCTTCATGTTCAGGTAATTCAACTATATCGCCAGCATGAACTTTAGAACCACCAGCCATTGTATCTGTTAAGATTTTGTATTTTTTCATATTTAAGTTGGGGGTATTGCTACCCCCATTCCATTTAAGCATCAGTTAATTAGTCGCTTGATTTACAGAAAGATACTGCGTGTCTTACAGCAACATCAACAGTTTGTAGAGCAACAATTCTTACTCCACCTGAAGTTGATAATGCATAAGGGTCAACAGTAATATCTAGTCCACCATACATACCAATTAATAAGTCTGCAAAGTTACCAAAATAGAAATCACCACTTGTTACTTGATTACTTCTAACAACATTATAACCATTCATAGTGTTATCAGGAGAAACAACAAATTGAGCAGTATTAGTTGCTTTTTCAGTTGTTTTCAAAGTACCAAAGTCAGCAGGTCTACAGATATAAGCTAAAGAACCAGTTAAGGCATTGTCATTAGCTACAGCACTTTCCATAGCTACAATCTCAGCCCATGTTGGGTTAGCAGCAGCAAATGTAGTTGTGTTAATACCTGAAGTATTAGCAATACCTGTTGGTTGTCCACTTGAACCTGAACCAGCTAAAGCACCTAAGTCAATTGCAGTAGCGATTGATTTTGTTAGGTCATCTCTAATTAAGTTCTCAACATCTAATGAAGATTGTTGTAATAAGAGTCTTGTTGCATCAGTGAAAGCACCGATTACTTTAGGAGACATTGTTACTGAACCTGAAGTAAATTCTGATTCAGAAGCAGCAGTTCCTTCTGTAGCAATCCAGCCAGCAGATGAAGCAGCAGTTTTCTTAGGAATAACTACGTTCCCTTGAAGACCTCTAAGCATAGTAGCTCCAGCTTGCATTACTGAAGATTCGTTTCTTAATACATCAATAAAATCTCCACCTCTATAATCTTCAGCTATTAAAGTTGAATCATCAGATGAATTGATGTCTCTTTTGCCCCAAGTTCTTAGGACTTCAGCAGGTAACATGATACCTTGAGCATCTTTACCATACTGTCTAGCAGCTTCAGCAGAACATTCAAATTCAAATTCTGCATCTTTCTGTGCTTGTCTGTCAGATGGGTTAGCCATAGCTCTAATAGCTTTTACTAGACTGAACTCTCTAACTTCTTCTTTAGTCATGCCGATTTCTGAAGGAGTTTCTAAAGGAGTATTGTTAGAAATGTTTTCTAATAAAATTCCTCTAAATTCTGCAACAGAGATACCATCAGCAATCGCTTTGTCAGCTAAATCTCTTTTGTTGTGCTTAACAGCTAAATCAATGATTTCTTTTGAATTTCTTTTAAATTCAGCTTTAGCATCTTCAACAGTTTGAGCTCTAACTTCGTCAAGATTAATATCTTGTTTCTTTTCATTTTCCATTAGTTTTACCTCAATGTTATTATTTTGTTTATCTTTACTACGACCAACTCCAACAAGTCTTGACTGGTCAGCAGGGACAGATACAGAAGATACTTCCATAGGAGTCCATTGAGCTTTGTAGTAAGTCTCATCTTTGTGTTCGTAGCGTTCTAGTTTATCGATTCGATATCCAACAGATATATTCATACGAATACCATCTTTTACGTCTTCAAATACTTCACGAGCTAAAGCAGATTTTCCAAATCTAACTACAGCAGTTGTCCTCTTTGCTGTCTCATCTAATTTGAATTCTTCAATCACACCAATTTGCTTAGTCATATCATGGTCAAGCAATAATGGTGCTCTTCCTGAATTTATAAACTCCATGTTTATATCTCCAGCAGAATGTCCTAGCACTTCCATGCCAAAACTTCTTTCAACAGGTTCTTCAGAAGAAACACCTACACGAACCATTCTTTTTTCTTCATCAAGATAAGAATGTTTAGATAAATCAATAGTTCTATATTTCATAGGCATATCAATTACTTTTCTTTCCTCATCTTCATGTTCCATAGATACTTCGTCTAGCATTTCTACTTCTTCACCTTCTTGTTCATCCTCGTGGTGCTTTGAGAACTCAATGATTACAGAATCATCAGTCTCATTCACGTTGAGGATATGTCTATCTTCTTTATTCATAGATTTCTCCTCTTTATTTGTTGATAAAGGATGTTTTTCCAATTCGTTAGAATTGAAATCGTTAAAATCCCTAATGGGATTAATCTTTCTTAAAGTGCTAAATTTATGTCCTACTTCAATATCAGTAGGTTCACCACTTCTATAAACTTGTATTAATGCAGCAGGGTCATCCTCAGTTCCAGTAATAGTTAATTCACTATTTGGAATATTAATTGACCCATCTCTTTCTATTTTTATTATTTTACCTCTAGCTCTGCCACCAGAACTATTCCAACTTACAAAATCACCAATCTTTAATTCATCAGGCATAGCTCTTTCTTCTTCTTTTTTCATTTGGTTCACTTTTGTTTCTGACCATTTATAACCAGCATCTCCACCCCATAATG
>Ga0213862_10000274_pt1 | contig 22720 bp, 22 predicted proteins | sample PICome_7_FD_160092 | JGI IMG/M metagenome (GOLD analysis project Ga0213862, IMG submission 160092) | Coastal seawater microbial communities near Pivers Island, North Carolina, United States - PICO266 | ecosystem: Environmental > Aquatic > Marine > Coastal | place: USA: North Carolina... | reverse complement strand
CGTCATAGCCTCTCTCACGCAGTTTGTTATAGATACTGTCTTCGCACTGCGGTGTACCTAGAAAGAGAATCCTGGAGGTGTCTAAAGGCTTTATAATAGCTTCAAACTCTTTTACTTGTTCATCTAGCTTATCTCTCATACCTTGGGTAGCAGAGTTGTTAGGAACTTCTATATCGTCAGCAATGATGATGTCAGCACGGCTACCTGTTAGCTGGGAGGATATACCTAGTGACTTAACGGAGGGAGCGTGAGCAGCTGGAGCAGGTCCTACATCAAAAGCTATCTTAGAGAACCTTTGATCGTTCTTAGGTATTAGTCCTTGAAGAACAGGAATGTCGTGTATGATTTTCAAAGTAAAGGTGGAGAAGTCATCAGCACGGTTCTTAGAGGCAGATACAACAAGTATGTTCTTAGTAGGGTCTAGTAGTAGTTGATGAACAGCATAGGCAGAACATATCCAGGACTTACCTACACCACGGAACGCCATGATAACAGATCGTTTAGGACCGTGTTGCATGAAGTCAGCTATATCGTACTGTAGATCAGTAGGGTTAGGTAGGTTCAAGTGTTTCCAAACTATATATAGGAAGTTACGGAAGTCTTTTAGTTGTGCTAGCTTATTAGTCATAAGTATAACAAAAAAGGATCACCTCCGACTACTCAGCGATGACCCTAATTTATCTCTCTCTTTGATGTTATAGTTTTTGTTTTAATTCTGGGTCTTCTTCAAAAGGTAATACTTCTCCAAGCAAGTCATTAAGTGGAGTATCTTTACCACTCATAAGAACAACATCGTTATCCTTGAGCAGTTGTCTAGCACAGTTAAGAAGGGACGGATTATATTCTTCAGTGACGTGCATCTGTTTAATCCCTTTCTTTAAAGTATCTGTTACTAGAATGTGTAACTCACCTAATTCTTCTTGGGTCTTCATAGTATTATTAACTCTCTAGGTTTTCTTTAAACTCTTCAGTATTTCATTGATCCACCCACTTACTAGAGCAGAGGTGCTGATATTTAACTTTTTAGCTATACCAGCAACCTCTGCTTTTTGTAAGTTATCGGGAAGACGAATCGTAATAGAAGAACTCTTTTTACTTTTCGCCATGACAGTCTTAAGCCATTGCAGCAGTAAAGTCTGCTAAATCACCAAGATTGTTACCGTCTCCAAGAACCACGTCGTTACAGTTAACGTCGATAAGTTCAGCACTTGCGTCATCATCAGAGATGTCTGTAGAAGAAGCGGAAGCGGATGTTTTGTAGAAAGCAAACTTGTCAGTACCTTCGTCGTATACAGCAGCGATGTTTCCACCGTCTCCAGTACCACGCTCGATAATAAGACCAGCATCATTTGCATTGTTAGTTGCACCAGCAGCACCGTCGTTAATCAAAAGAATAGAGTCTTTGATCTCGGAGTTAGTTGTTTGAACGGAAGTAGTTGTACCGTTAACAGTCAAGTTACCACTAAGAGTAAGATCAGTTCCACTTACAGCACCAGTAAAAGCAGCACCTGAAAGGTTAGCTTTAGCAGCGTCAAGAGCGGACTCAGCAGCACGAGCTGTTGAAGCTTCACTATCAATGTTTGATTGAAGGGTTGAATCGGCAGAACTACGAGCAGTAGCTTCACCAGAAACAGCAGCTATACGAGCAGTTTCCTCAGCGTCAATGTTTGACTGTAAGGTTGTGTCAGCTGATGCACGTGAAGTAGCTTCGCTATCAATGTTACCTTGAAGAGTCGTATCAGCGGAAGCTCTAGCAGTTTCTTCAGCATCAATTTCAGCTTGAAGAGCAGAGTCAGCACTAGCACGAGTAGAAGCCTCGGAAGTGATGTTAGATTGAAGAGTACTGTCGGCTGATGCACGAGCTGTTTCTTCTGCGTCTATCTCAGCTTGTAAAGCGGAATCAGCGGATGCACGAGTGCTTGCTTCAGAAGAGATAGCGTCAGCGTTAGTTTTAACTTGTGAGTCAAGAGCTTCGTCAGCTGCAACCAAGTTACCTACGGAAGTAAGGTAGTTAGTAGAAGCGTTAGCAGTATAAGAACCACCTACTCCAAGACCAGCACCACTTTGAGTAGCGTCGATTTCAGATTGTAAAGCAGAGTCAGCAGAAGTTCTAGAAGAAGCTTCACTGTCAATGTTGCTTTGCAACGTAGTATCAGCAGACGCACGACTTGAAGCCTCGCTGTCGATATTGCTTTGAAGGGTTGTATCAGCACTGGCTCTTGCGGAAGCTTCAGCAGTGATGTTCGTTTGCAAGACTGCTTCAGCAGCCAATGCTCTTGTTTCTTCTACAGCAATCGCAGCCTTTGTAGACTGACCGATTTTATAGAATATAGATGTAGTATCTACTGGCATGATATTATATGTGTTTAGTTATTGTTAATGATAGGATGTAATTCCTAAGTTGTTAAAGCGTACCGTCCGAAACAATCTCCGTCCAAGAAGTACCATTCCAAACAATGATCTTATTAGTATCCGTTTCAAAGTAAGCTTCCCCTGCTGTAGGAGATGCTGGACGAGTGGAAGATGTAACTGTATTTAAAGTAGCCATGTCTTAGATTTCTCCTGTTTCAAGTTCTTGTGTCCAAGCTTCACCGTTTAATACAGTAAGCATAGCAGTGTGTGAAAGTGTATCTTTTCCGTATAGGCATCTAGGTTTAGGTCCTTCATATTTAACAAAGGTTTCTGAACCATCTACGCTATAACGAAGAGTATCTACACTAGTTTCTAGTACATCATCAAAGTTAACAGTGTCTACTTCGGATGCGTTTAATATTACATATTGTCTGCTCATAGTATTTTAAAAGTTAAGAAGGAACGCTTGAGGAGAATGTAGGACCATTAGTAAGTGTACCGTTGTTACCTCCGCTGCCTTGATCGGTGATCGTAGTGCCTGTACCTCCGTCATTATCACCCATTCTCCACAAACCTACTGGACTTAGTGAAGTTAGGTCTGTAGGTACTCCGCTATTATAAATATCAGTTATATCTGACGCAGATAAAGCACTATTCCAAAAAGCAAACTCGTCAATCTTTCCGTTGAATGGGTAATGTGTTGCTGCATACGATCTTCCAATTGCTGAAGTACCGCTTTCGCTTCCAAAGTTTGATCCATTAGGTATTGGCCCTGAAGTCACAGAACTGCCATTGAAGTAAATAGTAACTGTACCTGAACTGCCTGTGGTGGATTTAACATACGCTAAATGATTCCAAGCTCCTGTGTTTATCGTATTCCCTGTGGATACTAACTGGTTAAACGACCAATTTGATAACCATATTTCACCATTACTTCTAATGAAACTGGTGCAGCTAAGGCTCGTACTTGAGTTAATTCTAAATAAGCAATTGTAATTATTTAAACTATCTGCATTAAACCATAAGCTGAAAGAAAACAAGCCACTACCTAAATTAAAAGTTCCTTGGGGGATTGTTAGTTCGTCATTAGTACCATCAAAGTCTAAGCTATGAGTATTGTTAAAAGCAACAACTGCTTCATGTTCAAACTTCCTCCAGCTTCCACTATCATATACAACAAGAGCACCAGCGTCCGTACTGCCAGCTGCTTTCATATATATCTCTCCGTTCTTACCTATCCCATTAGTAACAATCGCAGATTGCTGGGAGTCATTAATTAATGCTATATCGCTCATATTATATTGTTTTAAGAGTTGTTGAATTGATGCCAGGTGCTTCCGTCGTAAACATAGAAATCAGCGGAGTCAGAACCAAAAAAGATAGTCCCTGCTGCATCGCCTGTTCTAGCACCTATGTTAGCTTCAGTATCAACTGTTGGTGTTTTTGTATCTGTATCTATTCCAAGCACAGCTTTAATAAAGTCACCTGTTGCGTCGGTCTTATCAACCTTATCATCAAGTCTGCTTTTAACTACTGTACCAATCTGTTGTAGAATGTTTGCCATTGTGTATTTAGTTTTAAGTTATAATTAAAGAAGTGTCAAAATTATTGAGCGTGTACCCATCCAGAACTTGTAAAAACATAAAGTTTATTTGTATCTGTAGCAAAAGCCATCGCCCCTAATTCATCGCCTGTCCTAGCTTGAATGTTACTTTCAGTGTCTAATATAGCTTTGTTTGATAAAGTTGTTAAAACGTTTCTTACTGCTTGTCCCATTTGATACCATACGCTCATTATTTATATTCATTTTAGTTGGTTAATCCTGACGTGTAATCTTCCATATCTCCTAGTTCGCCTCGAAGATTACTTAGGTCTGTTTCTACTGAGTGTAAACTAACTTGAGAGGCAGAACCAAACACATCATCGTTTTGAAGAATGATATTCCCAGTCCTCCCTGCAACAGTCTGTACTGGTCCAAGATAAGTAAGACTGTTCCAAGTAGTGACACCATCACCCAATTTGACACGCTTATTCGTTAAGTCAATACCAAACTCACCTGCTAACAAAACAGGATTGGTAGATTCCCATAGGGAAGCTTCCCCTCTTCTAAGTTGTATTCGTTTAGTAAAACTAGGCATCGATTAATCCTCCGTCAAATATATCAGTTTCCTCCATTACAGGAGCACCACCGTCAAGGATGGCAAAGAAAGGTTCATTCTCTAAGGATTCTACTTGTGATTCTAAAGTTTCTGCTTTTTCTTTATTGTCCGTAGCTACCGCACCAGCAGACGCAGCGATAGTCCTACTTTGAAAAGCAAGAGGGTGAACACGAACTACAGGTCTTCTAGGCATCTGTTAACACTTCCACCTTCTAAGAGCTAAAGCTTTTCTAGTGGGTCTACCTTTACTATCTTTCATTGGTCCTTTGTTACCACTCATACGAGCACAGAAGGAACGCTTTCTAGGACCACCACCAGGTTGAGGGCTTTTAAATTAGAACCAGTAGCTCTGTTATACTTAGCCCTACCCTTTGCTGTGAGACCTCCTTTACGAGACTTTTCACCTCTACCTATAGATAGTGATACACTTCTAGCCATCTTACTTCTTTTTAAACCCACGCTTCATATTAGCGTATGACTGAGGTGATATTGTAGATTTGCTTTTGCTACGACTAATGCCTAGCTTTCTTCTTCTGTTTATATTTGCGTATAGTCCTTTTTTCATTTCTTCATTAACATCTCCATCATTCTATCTAGTTTAGTATTAATCTCTTTAACCGTAGTTTCAAGACCACTCATACGATTCTCCACAGCAGTGTCTCGTTCTCTTTGGGTAGCTAGTTCTACTTCAATCTTAGTTAGACGCTCTTCATCTTTTTCTAAACGATCTGTAAGCTTTTTAATCATCCAACCAATTACTCCAAGTATAACAGCTAGAGCAGTGTCGAGAAAGTGTGAGAGTTGTTCTGTCATTGTATTATGCGACTGCTATAGTTGTGACTGTACCACTAGAACCTTTAAACTTTAAAGCACCACTTTCTACATAAAGATAACCTCCTCCAGTCGGAGTACCACTAGGTGCACCTGATGTATCTTTTATAAAAATGTAATCAGGTCTGACTGTAACAACTTCAGGAATTGGAGTACCACCTGATGTATCGCCAGCACACAACCCTAATGAATTATGACCTTCAACTCTAGCTCTTGAAGTATGAACAGAATCTAATGTAGCATCATCACTTATAATTCTTACATCATAATCATCAGTGCTTGGGTTTTTTAAATCAATAAAAGCTACAAAACCAGTAGCCCCACCTAGTTCCATGTTTACATCACCTGTGGTGCTAGTCAGTGCTATACTATTGTCACCATTCTGTACTGCACTATCTGCTAACAAACCTTGAGCCGCTGTAGCATAATCAGAAGAATCAAAAGCTTTTACCTGTGCAAGATTAGTAACTTCACTGTCCATTAACGCACCTGCGGCTGTAACATTAATCGTATCCGTGACATCTGCACCTGCTTCTATTCCATCAAGCTTAGTCTTATCTTCATCTGTCATCGCTCCCCAAGCACTTGTAGTAGCAGCAGGGATAGAAGCGTCAGTACCTGTGTCACTAGCAACTATTAAAGAAGTACCGTTAGCTGTGGTTGAAAGATTAGTAGTTCCTCCTGACCCACTAGCAGCAGCTGTGATTCGTCCTTGTTGATCTACTGTAAGATTAGTGTTAGTGTAAGAACCAGGAGTAACAGCAGTGTGTGCAAGCTTATCAGCAGTAACAGCATCATCTGCAATGTTAACTGTATCTATAGGACCACCTGCTGTACCTGTAGCTAAAGTAGCAGCTATCTGAGCGTCTACATAAGTCTTTCTAGTAGCGTGGTTTCCGTCAGTAGGATCAGAGTTAGGAAGCGTCAAAGCTCCGCTCATTGAATCACCACTCTTAGTAACTTGTAGTGCGTCTTGTTGGTCTACATATTTCTTATTAGCTGCGTGATCGTTTCCAGCTGGATCGGTAAGAGCGAGTCCTTGTACACTAGATACACCTGTAATGCTATTAGCACCCATCTGCAAGTTACCAGTCATCGTATCACCAGCAACATCAACAAAAGTAGTATCTGCGTAGTTCTTAGTTACAGCATCTTGAGGGTTTGTAGGATCAGCAAGGTCAACTATCTTAGCTTTATCACCATCATAGTTACCATCAGCATTCTTGGTCATTGTGTTCTTACCACTACCTTCTTCTATCTCTTCGTTCAGATATAAGTTGTGTAAGTAAGCACGGTCTAGTTCTACTTCAGTAAGTACACTACCGTTCTCAAAGTCTACAAGAGCAGTTTCAGATGCACTGTCTCTTTTGATCCTTATCCTAGCACCAGTCTCAGGAGCAGTAGTAAATCTGATAAGAGCAGAAGGAGATGTTATAATAGTGTAATCTCCTGTAGAGACAGTATAAAACTTACCTCCTGGAGAACTGCCTGTTGAATCGTCTAATTGTACAACTACATGAGTGTCATCAAGATAAGGAAAAGAAAATGCAAAGTCTGTTTGACCTGCTCCAACTGTGTAGTCTACGAATGTATTAGCCATGGTAATCTATTATTAATTTGTTTGTGATAAAAGTTCAAGCTAGTTTTATTTAGTTAATAGTTCTAAAGGTGACTTAGGTCTTACTTTAGGAGCAACTTTTTGAGTTCTTGATTGTAAAGTGTAATATAAAGATTCATCTTTTTCATTAATAAATCTACCCATAAAAGTATTGTCTTTTAAAATATCTTTTTCAGTTTCTCTGTAAAAACTGTTTAAAACTTTATTTAATTCAACTAAACCTTCGTTCTTCAGTCTTCCGCTTTCCTCGTCTACTTGAAATCCTTTAGCATATTTTTCATTCCAACTTTTACTTGTTATCAAAGCGTTAACAGCTCCAGCTATTGTGTAGTTTTTATTTTCAAGTTCTTTTACTCTTATTGTTTTTCTTTTTAATTTTTGGTCAAAAGCATAGGCTAATGTCATTCCATCATCATCTACATAATCTGTCATTTTTTCAGCTTCTAGTGTACTAGGCTTGCCTGATATGTTGCCGTGTGTATCGCTTGCTAATATCTCATCAAATTTAGTCCTGTCTAATTGCTTTTGAGGAGCTTGCCTAACTATAGTTTGTGTCACCCAAGTAGCGGTGCTTTCTTCATCTTGACCTAACAAGTTAGTCTTTTTATTAAGAACACCAGCTCCTAAGACGGAGTAAGCTATCCTATCCCAATACCCAGCTCCCCTTAAATCAGGTATTCCATCTTGTGTTACTGCTTGTGCTATTTTACGCACTTGAGCTGGAAGAGGTACATAAGAAGCAATTAATCTTGAGACAGCATTTTTAGTTGTATCTCCTTCAAATTTAGCTATCTCTTGTGCTGTTTCAATTCCTTGTGCTAATGGCATGGCTTCAGCCAATTTCTTTAAAGAAGCACCAATAACAAAAGGTAGATTCTGTTCCTTTGTTAATATTGTTTGTCCTGTCTCTCTTTCTTCGTTTTTAATCTTAACCCAAGAAAGCACATCTGCTGCTACAGCAATAGGAAAAGACCAAGGTAAAGCAGCTGAATAATCTGATCCAAACATTTGAAAAGATTTTAACTTGTTTTTCTTTCTTTGATCAGGGGTCAACCACTCTAAAGAACCTGTAGCTTCACCGTAAATAGCAGCTAAACCTCCAGTAAAATATAAAGCTGTAGATAAGAAAGAATCTGTCAAAAGTTCTTCGTTATACTTAATTCTTCTTTCAGCTGCTAGGTCTCTTCTTCTTTTAAGTTCTTTAGTTTCTATTTCAATTTCTTCTTTTACTTTAGGATCATCTGTCTTCCTTAACCTATCAAATTGTTCTTTTAGTTTAACATCAAACTCTTTTACTTTATTTTGAAATGGATTCGTAATACGATCAGCACCAGGAATAGCAGTTAAACCTGCTTGGATAGGAGCAAAAGAAATTCTAGCACCTCTATACACAGCTCTAATAGGAACACCTATATAAGGAAGAAGAGCATCTACTAAGTTTCCTATTAGACCTCCATCGTTAGCTGTTTCTTTTAACTTTTTAATCAAACTTTCTACATTGTTTTTAGGTAAATCTTCTAGGTCTCCGTTAGCTGCAAACAGTAATTCTTCTCTTATTTGATTAACAGTATCTTCAAATTCATGTGTATCATTTAACACTGACAGTCCATCACTGTCTTTCCATGCTGCGTTATATAATTCCAACGCTCTTTCTTGTGCTTTTACAGGATCATCAGGAAACTCCAAAATAGCTTTCTTATGTGATTCAGAGTGCAAGCGACCTTTAATAATCTGTCTTTTAAAAACTGAGTCTACAGTTTGAATACCTCTTACACCTAGTGTCCATAATTGAAAAAACTGTCCGTTCTTTATAGTGTTAGTAAACCAGTTAGAAGTGTTATCTAAAGCTTCCGCTCTGCGTTTAGCTGATGTATAAGCCCTAGCAACCAAAGCGTGTTCTCCTCTAGGCAGACTTCTAGCGTTAATTTCATCAGAAAGTTTACCTGCTCTATTATCAACCGCAGATATATTCTCTGAAAAAGTTCTTCTAGCTTCTAACCACAATCCTTTTAAATCAGATATAACTTTAAACGCCCCTGCTACATCTGCTTTTATTAATCTAGTTTTTACAGGCAGTGACACATTATGTGGATTATACATAAATGTGGTTATAGGTCTGAAGAACTGTTTAGCAACAGCACCTACGCCTGTAGGAACACCAGCAAATACAGAAGGTAACTGGTCTATTAGAGACAGTTGTCTTGCCATTTTAATCCATCCCCAACCTTTTGTAAGCAAGCTGGAAGTATCTTTCTCTAAAGCTTTATAAAAAGATTCTTCTAAATCCTTGAAAGCTTTTTCAGTTAACCGTGCTTCTTCTATTTCCTTCCTTGCTCTTTCTAAGTCAGCAAGTTTCTTTTTCATCCTAGCTCTAGATGCAGCTATCTTCTTTTTTATGCTTTCAGATTTAAGAGGCTTCTTTGGACCTTTAGGAGTAGGAGTAGTCTCTTTTACTAATTCACCTACAATTCCTCTACCTTCGATGTCAGCTACTCTAGCTAATTCTTTTTCAAGGGCTACTAAAGCTAAAGCTTCTTTCTCTGCTTCTTTATAGTATTTAACCTTCTGCTCTAGTTCTTTAATTCTAGGGTCTTTCTTTTTCTTCTTAGGTTTCAACCCAGCAGCTTCTTCAGCTTCATCTATTTTAGCAAAACGCTTACGCAATGTATCTAGTTCTTTTTGTAACTTATCCCTTTTAGCTTCGTATGCTTTCCTAAGTTTCTCTGCTTTAAATTCGTCAGACATCTCAACCCTAGCACGATCAATTTCCGCTACACGATTTCTCATGTTCTTCCTAAGAAAAGCTATTTCTTTATTGAGTTCGTCTACTTTCCCTGGTGCTTTCTTTGGTCCTGTGGGCTTAGGAGTTATCTCTGCTCGCTGTGCTCCTAGTGGTCCTGTTTCTATTTCTAACAACCTCGCTCTTTCAGTTTCTAGTTCTTTAATCTTTTTAACTTCAGCTTGTGCTTCCTTATAGAATCTGATCTTATCTTCTAAATCTTTTACTTCAGGAGCTTTTTCTTTAGGAGCAACAACAACACCCTCTACAGGTTCGTCACCAAAGGTAGTTCTTAATTCCTCTAACTCTTGTTCTAAACTGTTTATCTTTTTATTTAACTCTTGCTCTGCCTTTTCAGCTTGGAAACCTTCATCCATTTCCTTTCTCGCTTGGTCAATCTCTTTCAACCTTTGCTTTATGTTAGCTTTAGTGGCTGCTATCTGCTTGCGTATCTTAGCTGCTTTTAAATTTACTTTTCTTGGTCCTGTAGGTTTAGGTTCTACAGCTGCTCTTTGTTCACCTAGCGGTGCTACATCTAACTCTGCTACTTTAGCTAATTCAGCTTCAAGTCTTTCTAGCTCTAATGTACCTGCTTCAGCTTCCTCGTAAAATTTTATACGCTGTTTTAGATCAGCGATGTCAGGGTCTTCAGGTATCTTTTCTCCAGTCTCTGCTAAAGCTAACTTACTTCTGTCTCCAAAGCGTTTTTGAAGTTCTGTTAGTTTATCTGTTAGTTTCTTTTTCCTTTTACTTAGAGTATTTTTAACTTCCTTAGTAGGTTTTTTTTCAATGTCTACTTCAGTTTCTACTTTAGGTTCTTTAAATACCTCAGTAACATCTTCTTCTTCTTTCTTTACCTTTGGTCTACGCTTTTGTAACTCATCAGGTATAGCTAAATACTCATCAAACATTTGTTGTATATCAGCTTCATCACCGTCCACAACGCCACGAGTCTTAGCTTCTAAGGTTGCTTGCAACCTGCTTAAAGCTTCGTCTTGCAGTTGTGCTCTATTACTATATTTGGAAGCCCACTCATATTGAGCTGCGTCTCCTCTTTGTGATTGTACTAATCTACCTCCAGTTGTGTTCAACCAATCAGTTACATTTCTATTGAATGCACGGCTAAACTTAATCTCGTCTAGCATAGCTTGTGCTATGTTCTTGTCTTGAGGATTCTTAACAAACAATCGAATAAGACCGTTCATTCTTTCTATGTTAGAATCTGCAATAGCTTTACCTTCTCTGTTAATTTTTGGTCCTTCTACAGATAAAGTACCTTTGTCAGGTGTTGTATCTATATTCTTTATTCGCTCTATTAAAGTGTCTAACTGATCTTCTCTAGCGTCTTCTACATTTCTTTCTCTGATTGCTTCAGGTTTCTTAGGTTCTTCAACAACTTCAGGTTCTTCTGCTTCTTCTTTAACAGGTGTAGGTTCTTCTTCCGCTACTCTACGCTCAGGTGGTACTTCTAAATCTTTTTCAGTTAACTGTTCTCCTTCTCGTTCGACTATTGGATCAGCTTCCTCTAATTGTTTACTTACATCTTCAACTTCTACTTTAGGTTCTTCTTTTACAGTAGGATTAGTTTCTTGTTTAGAAAGGTTGTCGTTAGCAGCTATCAATTCATTAATGGAATCATCAAGAGTTGCTTGAGCTTGTTCTATGTCTCTTATTTGTTTTTGATACTCGTGTTTAAGTTTAGCGTTAGGCTCGGCTTTACCTCCACTTAATATACTAACCCTCGATGGTTTCTCCACTTCCGCTAGTTTCTCTTTAAGTTCTGCTTTTTTCTTTTCTAAATTATCTTTAGCTTCTTTTACTACAGAAACCCCTTTCTCCCTTCCCCACTTACCTGTCCTTGCCCACACTGAAAATACAGTATTAAAAGCACCTCCAGCTGCGGAAGAAAACATATAATCATAAACATTACGATCAGTACCGTTTAAGTGTGCTTCTATCTCCTGCCTCAACGCAGACTCAGCAAGACCTAACGCAGCACCGCTAACAAAAGTCTTAGTGCCATTGACAACTAACTCCTTACCTTTCCAAGCATTTTGAGAAACCAAGCTAGGAGCACTTAATCTAAACACTTTATCAGCAGCTTTAGTTACCAATCCAATACCAAAAACCGAAGAAGCAATAGTTTCACCTGCTGAATAACTGTCTTGAACACCATAAGATTTGCGTATTGTTTGACCTACCAAATTAGAACCTGCCCATATAGCAGCCTCTGATGCAGCTAAACCTACTAAACCAGCAGCAGTCGTAGTAGGTTCTGGTGATACTATTCCTATCGTAGATAATCTTTTAGCGTTGTTTGCCCACCTCAAATACTTCTGAGATTGATGCAGTTTATGAGTTCCATATAACCCTAAACCTATCTCACCTACCGCACCTAAAGCTGTACCTGTTATATACTGACCAGTGCTTACTTCATCTTCAAGAGCTACTACACTTTCTAATACTTCAGGTGGTATGTAATCAGGGTTAACAGTAGTAGGAATCTGCTGGGGAATTTCCACCTTTTGTTCTTTCCTGAAATCATCCAGCTTTCCTTCCGCTCTAGCTCTTTTAAAATCTTCGGCAATACTACTCATTTATAAAAACTTTCTTGAGCAATGTAATAGGCATCCCAGCTTTCTTTATCAAAAATACCTAAACTATTGTAAATCTTTCTTTGTTCTTTTTCGTTGTCCGTTAACTTTTCTCTTCTCTCGTCTTTCTCTATGATGTCTAGCCAATCTCCTGATATGAAGTTAAATTGATTAGAATTAGCAAACAGCCTAGCATCTGCAACATCTAAAGAAGCTTTCGTTAATAACTCAGCGTTCTTTGGACTCCATTGATTAAAACCATAACGAGTTATAGAAACTCTTAAAGGATCAAGGTCACCTTCTGTAGACATAACATCACGATCCTCTTCTACCTGTTGCCTTAAAGACCTTATATTTATGTCTTTGGTAGGTTCTTCTCGTACGCTTGGATATTTACCTAAAACTCTTTTTTCTTCTTTTGGTCCTAAAATACCTAACTCTGGAGGAACTCCCTTTTCAAACTCAATGGTAGATGCAATAGCAACACCTTCAAACCTTTGTTTTTCTTCTTGAATTAATTGGTTGGTTAATAACTCTAACTTAGCGTCCCTAACATCAGGGTCTTCACCTGCTAATTTAAAAGCTTCTTTCTTAACTTCCTTTTTAATATATGAAATAGAACTAGGCAGATATACTCCTGATGTGATCTCTGGTGTAGCTCCTTTTAATGTACCTTGTTGTTCTACCGCTTTTAAATTTTCTCGAATACTTGTAGAGATGCTTGTGTAGTAATCTTTTTTGAGTACATAATTACCAGCTGATAATCTTTTGGATTCATCTAACAATTCATCGAACTTTTTAATTCTAGGATTAGCAGATAAAAAACCTTTCCAAGGATCAACTTCCTCATCATTGTCTGCTTGATAACTTCTAAATTCATCAAGTATTACAGGTATAGTATCGTCTGTTATAGGTCTAGGAGTTAAGTCTCTCAGTTCTTTTATCTCTTTATATTCAGCTAACACATCACTGTTTATTCTAAAATATAAACTTTCAGCTAAATCTCCTTCAGATGCAACACGGTTTAAAGTATTTAACAAGTTATCTCCCATGTCTCCTTCTTGAAAAACTTGATCTACATAACCTTTTATCTCTTCCTGTTCTAAGTCTGGGTCTAAAGTACTAAATATTCCTTTCAAAATATTCATCTTATACTCAGGCATATCTTCCATACTTTTAGCTGGAGTCCTGAGAACTGATAAGATTTTACCTTTTAAAACACTTCTAGCTTCTGTTGTAGAACTTGTCCCTACTTCGTTTAGTTTTGTATTAACTTTTGAAAGTAAAGGTGTTAATTGTCTAACCGCTTCTTTAGTACCAAAAACAGGTTTACCGTTTATTCTTATAGTTCCTATTGAATCTAACACTCTTTTAGCATCACTGTATCTTCTTTTCGCGTATAGTTGATCCACAGCAGCAGCGTAACCATCTATCATCAAACGATTCCTTTGTCCTTTATCTACTCCTGAATCAGCTAGAATCGTTTCAAAGTTACTAGCAACATCAGCTAAAACAGATGTATCAAAACCTTTATCTCTTGTAACATTAGAAAGAGTAAAAGCTAATTCATCTTGAAGACCTAACTCTACAGCTTTTTGTTTGTTTGCTTCGTAAGCTAAAGATAATTTATTTTTATAAGGAATAGAAACTGTACTCCACAAAGCTTTAGCAGCGGTAGAAGAAGCATCTGTTTCCCCTACTTCACTAGAAAAAGAAGACCACTGTTTATTCATGTACTCTTCTAAGTTACTCTCAAAATCTTGTCTTGTCTTAAAAGAATCTAAGTTTAACAATTTATCTGTATCAGCTTCTAGTTGAGGAATTAAGTTATTGTTAACAGCTCTTTTTAAAAGTACATCCCTATATGCTCTATCTCTGTTATATCTAGCTAGTGGACTAAAACCTCCTATATCTTTGGTCTTCTTTAACTCAGCTATAACATTCTGTTCTTCAATAAGTTCAGCTTCTTCAGTACCTATTCTTTCTTGAGTTTGTTGTAAAGCACCGTACTGCTGTAAGATAGGATTAACCTGTGACAAAGCATCAGCAAGGTCCATCAACTTATTCCTTGGTGCTCGTACCTGTGCTACACTGTACTGACCTGCTCGTTGAATAGTAGGTTGAATGCCTGGAACTGCACCTCCTAATCCTTGTACTTGTACTCGTTCTGCCATTATGATTCCATCCTACTTTTAATATCTAAACCTGTCCTGTATCCACTAAGTCCACCACTTATCGCACCTAACCCTGCTGTTAAGAAACTCGGTTTACTGATAGGCTGTTGAATCCCTATAAGTCTTTGTTGAGAAGCTAATCCAGCTTGTTCTAATCCTAGCTGTGTACCTACTCCTGTTAACTCTTGTTGTCTTAAAGTTGCTGCTCTATACCCTGCTTCCTGTCTAGTATAGTCATCCATCAAAGCTTGTACACTAGCACCTGCAACACCTGCTTCCCCTGCTGAAACCCTAGCTCTAGCTAACGCTTCTTGGGATTTCCTACTGACTTGTTCAAGTTCCCTAGCCGTAGCTTCTTGCTCTTGTGCTTGTCGCATCCTAATTGAGGATTGTTCCTGTAACGCTCTTTGACGCTCCGCTGCTGCTGACTGTGCTTGATACGCTGCTTGTGCTTTAGCTTGTTGTCTTTGTCCTGCATACCCTAATATAGATGATCCTACTCCTAATCCTGCTGAGATTGCTGGTAACGCTGCTGCTATTGCTGGAAAACACATAATAAATTACTTCCTCTCTATCTTAAATGCCTTATAACCAGGGATATTGCAATCCTGAAAAGTAGCCCCTAACCAAGTCAACCACTTGACGCTTAGTGTATTAGCTTCCATGACATAGTTAGTTAAGTAATCAAATCCATCCATTAAATCGTCTATCCACATCTGTGATTCTTTAACAAACTTCTTCTTTACTTTATAAAAATTCCTTGTACCTAGCAACCAACAAACTCCAATGTTCCCTCTAGGACTCACTCCAAAGCTCGCTAATAGACCGTCTTGATCTGTCTTGACGCTATAGCATTTACTACTTGATTCAAATGATCCGTACACAGCGTCTCTAGGGTGGTGCATTAAACCTATACATTCCATCATATCTTCTTCCCGTAAGTCATCATATAACAAAGGAGCGTCTTCCACTGCATAAGCTTTTTCTATCTTAACCTCCATAGCGTCTACTCCTTGATATGATTGTAGATTCAAACTCAGCAGATAGTAACTTCACTGGTAAAGCACTAGAAGATTTAATCTCTATCGTAGCGTCGTTTGGTTGAGCTTGTACAGCAAACTTAAAGAATCCAGTCTCAGGTGTAAATTTATTAAGGGTACTGACAGAGGCTAACAAACTTGGGTTGTAGGTGTAAGTGTAGGTATCTCTAAATTTAGGTGTGACTTCCACATTAAAGTGTCCTGTCTCTGAGTATTCAATACTACCGTTACGAATCGTTTGATAAGTATAATCAGATGCAGATCGTCCTCCTCTCTCTGTAGGTTGTTTTAAGTTCTGCTTAGAGAACCTATATAACATATCGTATTCAAAGCCTACAAAGAAGTCATATTGACTAATGTATTCGTGACCATTTGGACTCCAAGCAGGTGCAGAATCAATAAGCCCAGTAGCGTCGTTCCAGTAAGCAGTGTTAGTAGGTAGGATAGAGGACGATGAAGTATGTCCTACTGTACAAAGATATAAACCACCTTCGTAAGATACAAAACTAGCGATAAGACCACTCACAGCTGCTCTAGTAGGGTCTGCGTTATCTATAGTCAATGTCCTTTTGTTTCCGTTCTTAGTATAGAAAGACATACCGCTTTTAAATTCAAAACCATTAGCACCTACGATCAAACTGACATTAGTAACGTTAGTACCGTTAATACTTAAAGGAGTAGGAGTTCCTGTAGGATACCAACCACCTAGACCTACATAAGAAGAATTACCGTCCACTCTGTGGTCTAACAATAAAGAATAGTTCTTACCTGTGTCCACCAATCCATTCTCCATTGGTATCTTTTCTAGATAAGTACCGTCACTGTCTGTGGTAATGATATGCAAAGTAGATTCAATAAAGTAAAAACTTCTTACATCTTTATTAAAAGTAAACGTCATCCAGGAACTCTGTATCTTCTCTCTGCCTTGCCAAAAGTATTTATATACAAACAACTTCTTATAGTCGGAGTCTGTCTGTACAATAATCATATTCTCTGATGCACTACCTTCCATCCTTACGATATTAGATGGGATGTACTTATTAACTTGTTCTGTTATCTCAGTTGCTCCGTAGGTCTCTGTGTTATTATCAACAGTGTATTCAAGCAAACCTTCAAAGCTATTTCTTTTAAAGTTAAAGTATATGTGACTACTAAGTGCTAACGGTCTTATACTTTCTGATACATCATACTCAGTAACTGGAGATATAGTAACAGTCTTAGGAGTTAACAAATCCCCACCTCTAAGCACAAATTGAGTCTTAGCTGAGAATAACATCAGCTTCTCTTGGAACGCTTGTGCGTATTTAAGAATGCTGATCTTAGTGTGAGATATTCCTACATCTATAGGAGCAGAATCTAGTAAGGTTTGTGTTGTAGTCCTAAAGAAATTAAAGTATTCATCTGCTTCTGAGAACACAATGGAATCATTTGTTAACAATCCTAACCTGTTCTTAAAGAAGAAGATATCGTTAATTCGTTTTTCTGCTCCTTTTAAATATTCAATGCCTGAAGCCCATTCCTTCGTGTTACTAGGTACTGTTGTCTGTGCTTTCCAATAAGTAGTATTCGTAGGTAAGATTGAACCACTGGAAGTATGAGACTTGATGCAAGAATAATTAGAACCTGAATATGTAACAAACTGTCCGCTTTCAGATACAAAAGAAGGGTATGGATTAGTATAATCATCACCTGATTCTCTTTGTGTCCAATTAATTAATTGCAAATCAAAACTTGTAATCTTACCTGTAGCTGGAGAAGGGATTAATCTGACAGGCATAGTTTCAATATCTATCGCACTGTCTATTCCTGACAACTTATCTGCCGATGTTAAATCGCTGTTCCAACCTGATGTCTCTATCCAAGAACCTTCTCCGTAGTCTTCATTATCTTTTGTTTTAAATTGCACGTAGTAATCATCTTGTTCTAATTCAGCTTCGCCAATTACCTTAACCCTAAAGCGATTAAAACAAGATTTAGGAAGGTCAGTAATACTGTCCACTTCTTTATATATTACTCCTAATCCTTGATTTGCTAATCCATCAGAAACTCTTATTTGAAAGTCTATAGTGTTAGATATTTTTATAACACTTCCTTGTTGAGTTACTGTTACACCTACGAAATCTCCAGGTACATTTATTGAAAGCGTGGTTGGGAATGTAATAGACAAAGGATTAACAGTAGCTATTACAGCACCTGTAGAATCTAAAGTTACACTACTGTCTATGAACGCACTTCTATGTTGTTGTTTTTTAAAGTTTCCAAAATACCTTTTAGTCCACTCTCTTACTTGTCTTATTGTGTACTTAGTGTTTACACCAGCTGTATTGGATGGTTGGTAATCAGCTCCTTCGTGTGTTAGTTGAAAAGATGACACTGAACCGTTTCCTCCAAATACAACCCAACCCTTAGCTCCTGAAGCTGTTAGCAACCCTGTTCCAGAATCGTATTGGTCAATGAAGAACTCATAAGTATAAGCAGTACCTCTCCAACTACTTCCTCCTGTAGGAGTCCAACCTGAACCGCCTGCTATATTAACTGATTTAACAGCTTTAGCAGAACTAACATAATCAGTTAAACAGGTTGTAAGGTCTCTAGCGATGTATTCAGTATCTGCGTATTTACCATCACTGTGTCCCGCTCTTCCACTTATATAAGTAGCAGGAGCATCACCGTGTTGAGTGTAATCATGTTCGCTTCCATTTGGAAAACTACTACCAATAGGAACTAACTGTCCTGATAAAAAAATACTATAAGCTTTATCGTAGTCTCCAAGCTTAACAAATACTAAAGCGTCTGTCTCTAGGTCTGCTGTTCTAAACTCTTCGTCTGTGTTTCTTTGTATAGTCTTCTGTGTATTAACAAGAAAGGTAGAGTCTGCTATTGTTAAAGCTCTTAGGTCTTGTAAAGGATTAGATGTACTTAGATAGTTAGAAGCTGCAATAGAAGGAACGTTAATATGTATTGAAGTCTTAACATTAGCAGTAAGATCAAAAGCTTTTAATCCGTTAACAGAGTCATAGGTAATAACATATTTATTCTGTTCATCTCTATCTACATAGTGACTAAATAAATTAGAGCTAACATTAGCACCTAAGTCAGTATCATATAAGAACCTACTATTAGGTCTTTTTACTAATCCCTCTACTACAGTGGACCAAGCGTTTACTTGTTCATCACACTGTCCAGGGTATCTTAAATTGTCAGGCTGTTGTGATACACCTTGGGCAAGGTTGGGAATGCTGGTGTTGAGCAAAGGCATTATCTGTCAATTACTCGCATTACGCTATAGTGATCAAAGATAGTTCTGTCAGCATTTTCTGAGTCACTTTCAATAGCCCTAGCTTTAGCTTCTATCTCATCTCTTAAAGCAAACCCTTCTATCTCACGACTACCTAAGAACCTAGCAGCAAAGATGCGAGCTGATTTAACAGATATGTAATGTCTAAATTGTTCAGGTAGTTCCTCGAACTCTAACTCAAAAGTAATAATAGCTTTTAAGTCTTTGGTCCAAGTCTCCCTGTGGTTTTTCCTGTCGTATAGTTTAAGACCTCTTTGTACAGCGTCTGTGTCTGTGTTTAACTCAGGGTCTAAATCTACTTTTAAAGTGTTAACAGGAAGAGTAATCTTACTAGTAACAGAATCTGGTACTAAAGGATAATCATACTCTGTATTAAAATGCCATCCTTCTGATTGGATAGCTTTGCTGGTTTCGTCTAACGCATGGACTGCCTGTGTAACGGTTACAGGAACACTAGTTCCACTTAAAGTATTAACAGGTGACTCTCCTATTACAGAGATCATTATGTTTACCGCTTCCAGTTTAGTTGTCAGTGCCATCGCTTTTCTTTATAAATAAAAATATCGGTGGAGGGTGCGGAACGAATCACAGACCACCCAACACCGAAGAGAGAATTACTTCTGTAACTCGATAGCACACTCAGGACGGAGAACTCCGTGACCCATAGCATACTTAGCAACAAAAAGTGTTCCTTGACGCTCGATTTGATACTCGCTTTCAGTAGCAAGATCAAGAAGCTTAACTGTTCCGACAGCAGCAGAGTGAGCAACGATACCAAGAGTATTGGTGAAGTTACCGTTATAACCTGCTCCACTTGCACCGAAGACATCATTGCTTGCAGCACCGTCTCCAGAAGTAACAGCTGATAAATCAGTCGAAGGGATGTGATTACTTTTGTAGATCGTGATACCTGCAACTTGAGGAATTGATCCTGAAGCAATACTTCCTACTCCTCCAACGTCTTTATTGACAGCTGAAGTAGAGATAGCCAACGCACCAGCACCGCCAGTGATTAACTTGTAATACTCTTGAGGGCGAAGTACGCAGAAACGACCATCACTAGGAACGTCGTTTTCGTCTAGCTTCTGAGCAGCAGTGAATAAAGCAGCAACAAGTTCTGCTCCTGTTGGATCAGTGTTGTCAGCGTCATCAGTTGAATCAGCTCCGTCTCCCATTGCGTTAGCAGAAACATCGAGGATTCCTCCAACTTTACCGCCAGTAACAGCAGCAGCTGAACGAGCAGAAGCGATGAATACTTTAGCAATAGCAGTATCAAAACGAACTGCAAGAGCTTTACCCAACTCGTTAGCGTAAACGCTGCGGATGTCGTAGTGATTCTTTACGTCGTCGATGTTAGCCAAGAAGGTAGAAGCAAGTAACATCTTATCGATTGTAATTACTTTCTCTGCTTTCTTGATGTCGCTCAAGTATGAGTTTCCACCGTCAGCGATGTTTTCGCCAGGTGTGTGATAGTCAGCAGAAGCTACGCCTGTTACAGGGAACTGAGCTGATTTACCGTTTTCGATTGTGCGAACAGTATGTAGTGGTTTAAAGATGTTGGACTCCTCAAAGGTCTGCAAGATTTCTCCGCTGAACTTTTTAAGAAACAAAGCATCTACGTCACCAGCACTATTAACTTGTCCTACACGTGAGGGGGATGTATCTCCATTAGCCATGATATATTATCTCCTTATGTATTTTGTTATTAATGTTTATGTATTTGTTTTGCGACTTTCGTTGTAACCTTCGTTCGAGATTGTCCACCGCAGTGGGTCTTGACATTAGTTATACTAATTGTCTATTAAAGTGTATTTAGTATAATAATTCCACCTAAACAAAGAACAGTCAAGACAATAGCTTTCTCCTTCTTTGTAAGTGAGTTATATAATTTTATTAATTTATTCATTTGTTTTGTGCTTTATTGTGAACATAGCGTGTGTAGATCAACGGTACTACATTCCAAAGAATAACACCGATAAGACAGAGTTTCAAGAACCCATATATCTCATCCAACATAGAATCAAAGAATCCATTATCCATCTCTTCGTTGAGTTGTTGTTGTACAAGTTTTTGTACATCTCCTTCAGATAAAGCTTTTACTTTACTAGCTAATCCTTTGTTCTCCTCCATCAACTTAGCTCCTTCTCCTACTCCCCATCCGAGGGCAGCACCACCAGCAGCAGCACCAGGACCACCAAGGCTACCAACAGTAGCTCCACCTACACTCCCTGCTAACGGATAAAAAGAAGCCTTGGAACATCCACCTAAAAGAACCAGAACCAACACTGGCAAGAAAAAAGATGGAGTCCAAGGCTTCATATATATGAACCAACTTGATAAAAAATTATAGGTAATTGTGACTTGCTGCGATGCGTCTGTCAATCTCTTCGTGATAACTTTTGTCACCACTCTTGTATCTAGGATCAGACATTGCTCGTGCAAGTTCTTGATTTGATTTAAAAGGCATTGTAGATGAACCATTTACAGCACCTTGTACTAGCTTAGGACTAACTCCATTCTCTGCTTTAAATTGTGCGTATAATCCTTTGGTAGCAAGTTTAGCTTGTTCAACTGTACCGTTCTGTACGATGTCATCAAAAGTTTCTACCTCTTCAGGTGATAGATTGTTAGCAGCCCATTCAGCCATTTGATCCCAATTACCTTCAGTAACAGATTTTATACTACCTTCTTCACTTTGTTGTAGTGCTTGTTGACCAGCAGCGTAGCTGTCTACTAACTCTTTCGGTAGCCCAATCTCAGCAAGATTCTTATAGGTCTCTTCAGATATAACACCGTCATTCTCAAAGAACTCTTTACTAGCTTCCACAATAACATCATTAGTATTCGTATCTTCCTTAGTGTTGTCATCTGGTTGTTCTTCTTCATCGGTTGTCTCTCCTTCTTCTTGTTCTTGTTGATCTTCTTTAGCCCCTGCTCCCATTTTCTTTTCAAGTTCACTATAGGCATTAGCCATGTCTTCAGGACTCTTGAACTTTTCAGGTAACCATTCAGGTCTATCCTCTTGCGTTTGTTCTTCAGATACTGCATCAACAGCTTCTTCTGACTCAGGGTCAATCTCCTGTGGTGCTTTCTCATTAATCTCTACTCGGTGTAATTCAGCCATAATCTCTCTCTCTTTCTGTGTTTATGTTTTATTTCTTAATCCTAGACTTTCGTCTGTTAATGGAAAGTTTTCGCTTAGGTGGTGACTTCTTCTTAGGAGCTGGTTTCTTCTTTCTTTCTTCAGCTAGTTTCTTTTGACGAGCTTTCTCTTCTGCTTCATCTTTAGCTATCTGTCTTTTGACAGTAGCTTCGTCTTTAGCTTTCTTAGCCCAAACTGCTCTTATTTCTTTCACTTTTTTTTCAAACTGAGTTGGAGTAGGAGGCACTGCATCAGAGCCAAAAGCTTTTCTCTCATACTGCTCTATCGCTTCTTTCACATTTGTAGGAGCTTTCTTTTTTGGAGGCATAGGAGGAAGCTTGCTTACTTTTAAATTTTTTCTAATAGCCATCTTATTGTTGTACTTCTTCTTGTGGTTGTTGTGCCATGTACTGCTCCTGTGCAGCATTGATAGCAGGTGCTACAGCAGGTCCACCCAACTTCATCATCATCTCTTGTTGTTGTGCCATCTGCATAGCTTGTTGAATTTCTTCTTCTGTCTTGATTAATCCTTCAGTCTCGATGCCTAATGCTGTGGCTCTTCTTTTGAAGTAGTCAGATACATTAACATATTGTGCAACTGCTTGTGGACCAACGATTTGATTAGCTCCTGCAAGAAACAGATCGAGCTTCTGTAAATCATTACCTCGTCCTAGTGCTTCAACACCAGTAACAATAGTAGGTTTAACAATGTCTTTAGGTAACTTAGGAAGTC
>Ga0213862_10000268_pt1 | contig 22901 bp, 16 predicted proteins | sample PICome_7_FD_160092 | JGI IMG/M metagenome (GOLD analysis project Ga0213862, IMG submission 160092) | Coastal seawater microbial communities near Pivers Island, North Carolina, United States - PICO266 | ecosystem: Environmental > Aquatic > Marine > Coastal | place: USA: North Carolina... | reverse complement strand
CTTCCAGAAGGCAAATACACCTTCACAGTGAGCTACATCGGTTATGAGAGCATTGTTAAAACACTTACCTTAAAAGAAAGTCAGACCTTAGATTTTGAACTCAAAGAAGCTACCAATGAGCTTGCTGAGGTTGAGGTAACCGCAAAACGACTCGACGAAAACCTCAACCGCGCAGAGATGTCCACTACACAGCTCACCGCAAAGCAAATAAAGACCATCCCACAGTTCTTAGGTGAGTTTGATGTCATTCGCTCTATCACGCTCCTACCGGGTGTGACCACTGTTGGTGAAGGCGCAAGCGGATTTAACGTACGTGGTGGTAAAACCGATCAGAATTTAATTCTATTGGACCAAGCTCCAGTATACAATAGCTCTCATATTTTCGGATTCTTCTCCGTTTTTAACGGCGATGCAGTTCGTGATCTCAAGCTGTACAAAGGAGGTATTCCTGCGCCCTATGGGGGTCGTTTATCTTCTGTTCTTGATGTGCATCAGAAGGAAGGAAATACGAAAGAATTCGCTGGAACAATGGGGCTTGGACTGCTCTCTTCTCGCCTAATGCTTGAAGGACCTTTAGTGAAGGATAAGGCAAGTTTTATGATTGCAGGACGTCGTTCGTATCAAGATGTTTTACTTAAAGCTAGCCCTAACGATGATTTGAATTCCATCATCGCGAATTTCTATGATCTCAATGCAAAGGTCAACTACAAATTCAATGATAAAAGCCGTTTATTCCTGAGCGCTTACTACGGTAAAGATGCCTTCGGCGTTCCTGGCTTGGTGAAGTTCGATTGGGGAAATTTAGGGTTAACCGGACGCTGGAATTACCTCATTACGGATAAATTGTTCCTGAATGTAAGTACGATCTATTCTGATTACGACTACGCCATTGGGTTTGACTTCCCTCAGGCGAAAATCGATAACATCGCTTTCATCAAAAACCAAAGCAATAAGGTTGCATTCAGTTGGTTCCCGAACGCGAAGCATCAGGTTAATTACGGTGCAGAAGCTACGGTTTACGACTTCGAGCCGTTTTCAACCACGCTGGATTACATCGACAGCAATCTCGTTGATATCAGCATTGAATTGCAAAATGAATATGCGGTTGAGCCGTCGTTGTACATCGAAGACAATTGGAAAATAAACAACAGACTAACCATTCGTGGTGGACTTCGTTATAGTACCTTCTACAACATTGGCGCTCGTGATGTGGTGAATTACAACCCAACCGCCAACGGAACGGTTCGCAATGACCTCATTACAGACACGACCAGCTATGGATCTTTAGAAATCATTGAAGCCTTTGACGGCCTTCAGGGGTTGGAGCCGCGTTTAGGCATCAACTTCAAGTCTACTGAGAACACCGCCATAAAAGCGAGTTACAACAGAATGCGTCAGTACATTCATTTGATCTCTAACACCACATCCTCACTACCTATTGATACTTGGCGTCCTGCCGGTAGGTATATTGACCCGGGAACCGCCGATCAGATTGCATTGGGCTGGAACCGAAATTTCAAAGGCGGTGAATGGCAGTTGAGTGTCGAAACGTATTACAAGAGTATGCGCGATCTCGTCGATTTTAAAAACGGTGCCCAGCCGACGGGTGTCGATAATATCGAAGTTGCGTTAATGACGGGCCGCGGAAGAAGCTACGGGGTTGAGATGCAATTGGACAAAAAAATTGGCCAATTAACGGGCTGGGTAGCCTACACCTACAGCCGTTCGCAACTCCAAGTGGATTTAGGTGCAACCCCTGAGGAATGGATCAATTTGGGACAATGGTATTCTGCTGCACAAGACAAACCACACGATATTGCCGTCGTAGCCGCCTATGCGTGGAAACCAAATATTAGTTTTTCAGGTTCCTTCATCTACCAAACCGGTAAGCCCTACACCTACCCTGAAGCTAAAAGCGAATTCGAAGGGATCATCTACCCGTTCGCACTTAGCCGAAACAACAGTCGTACTCCCGCTTACCACCGTCTTGATTTGAGTATGGATATTGCGGTTCCTAACAAAAAGGATAACGACTTAAAAGGAAGCTGGAACATTGGTGTCTACAACGCGTATGGCCGTAAGAATGCCTTTAGCATTTTCTTCGAGGAAGAACTCGACGACAACGGTGATCCAACGGGTCAAACCAAAGCCACTCAGCTGTCTATTTTTGCAACGGCTATTCCTACCATAACCTATACCCTAGATTTCTAAATCATGAAGAAATTAGCCTTATTTAGCCTGATAACCGTCTTTTTTGCTTCTTGTGAAATAGATGTTACCGATAAAGTAAAGACCGACGCCTACGACGGCGCGGCATTAATCTCTGTCAGCGGATCCGTAACCGATCTACCCGGGACAGGAACCTACATGGATCTTGCCATCAGCTCACCTTATCTCGAAACCGCAGATGCGGCTTCAATCACGGGAGCATTGGTGGAGGTTTATGAAAATGATAGTTTGGTAAGCACCTTAACTGAAGTAACTCCTGGTCGCTACGAAGATTCAACATTGCTCGCCACCATAGGGCATGGCTACCGTATGATCATCACCGTGCCTGAGGGATATGGCGATGCTACTGGTATCTGGGAAAGCACTTCGGATGTTGTGAATACGCCCTTTACTTTCCTAGCACCACTCTTTCCTATCATGGAAGACGACAGCAGTTGGGTGGATTTCAGAACCGGAGACTCTGTGTATTACGCCGATGCCGACTCTTGTTACTACAGCCCTTATGCATTGTGGAATGATCCGGCAGGACGTGGTAACGCGTACTGGATTAAAAACTATTGGACGACGAAAATCTATGCCCCTAACGGATTAATGGGGCCGTTCACACCAGAAGAGACTGAAAAAAGTCTAAACTCAAGCATCAACATTTTCAATGATGACCAATTCATTGAAGGTACCCAAATCAGTCGCTTCAACTTCATCGGACCTCCCTACACGGTTTTCCGGGACACCCTAATTAACCTAGTGTTCGAGACTCGTACGATAAGTGACGGCATGTACGACTACCTCAATATCATGGCCAATAATATTGGAGGAGGTGGATTGTTTAGTGTGCCTTACAGCCCACAAATTGGAAATATTAGACGTCAAGATGATACAACAGTGTATGGTTTAGGGTATTTTTATGCGACATCAGTTAGATTTGATAGCATAACCCTGTTCCACCCATACTAATGGATACACTACACTGGACCACTGACTTCTTATTACGAAAAGGATTAGATCCACAATTGGTGCAATGGATTGCGCTGTTTGTGGATCTTTTGCTTTTACTACTCATCTCATGGGTAGCCGATTTTATTGCTCGACGCATCATTCTGAGCGTCATCCATGCCGCCGTCAAGCGCACGAAGGCTACTTGGGACGACTATTTCTACGATCAGAAAGTTTTCAGAAACATCGCACACCTTGTTCCTGCAACAATCGTTTACGAAAGTCTCCCAATCGTTTTCTACGACATTCCAGGCATCATTCCAATTTTGGAAAAACTTATCGTGCTCTACATTCTTATGCTCTTTGTGAGTTTGGTAAACCGAACCCTTCGAGCCCTTGAGAATTGGTTCAGTATAACCGCAAAATATGCCAATACACCGGTACGTACTATTTCACAGGTCATTCGCTTGTTGGCTTGGTTTGGCGCCATTATAACTGCCATTAGCATCCTAACCGGGATGAAAGCGGCTGCCATTTTAGGAGCGTTCGCAGGTACAACAGCCATTCTAATACTGGTCTTTCAAGATAGCATCAAAGGACTCTTAGCCAATTTCCAAATCCACATGTACGACCTGGTCAAAGTAGGTGATTGGATTACGTTCTCGAATTACGGGGTGGATGGGGACGTCATGAGTATTGACCTGACTACCGTTAAAGTCCAGAATTTTGACAAAACCGTAAGTACCATTCCTGCTACGGCGTTTGTGAGCGACAGTTTTGTGAATTGGCGTGGTATGTCTGAAGCTGGAGCGCGTCGAATCAAACGCAACATTCATATTGACATAACTTCCATCCGTCATTTGGACGAAGGATTGGCGGATAGCTTAAGAGAAATCGATTTGATTAGCGCTTTTATGATTGAGCGCCAAAAAGAGATTGATGAGAATAACAAGAATAGAAATATTCAAGGCGCAAGTCTGCTTAACGGAAGACGTCAAACCAACATTGGATTGTACCGCAAGTACATTGATTTCTATTTGAGAAACCACCCAGAAATCAATACCGACTTTACCTTAATGGTTCGACAACTGCAACCCACAACAGAAGGCCTACCGTTGGAAGTCTACTGTTTTAGTGCAACCACAGAATGGACAAAATACGAATCCATTATGGCCGATATTTTTGACCACTTGTATGCAGCAACCCGTCATTTTGATTTGGCCTTATTCCAAAGTCCTACCGGTGCGGATATTCGTTCCGTAAGACCGGTGTAAGACGAAAGAAAAAGACAAAAACTTAAAAACCCCCCGGCGCTCCGCGCCGGGGGGTTTTTCTATACCCTGAATTTTGGCCTCGGTTTATGCCTCGGCTTCCTCCATGTAACTTTCTATTGGCTCACACGTACAAACGAGATTACGGTCGCCATAAGCATCGTCAACACGACGAACGGTAGGCCAGAATTTATTATCACTAACAAAAGGAAGCGGGAAGCCTGCCTTAGAACGTGTGTATGGGAACTCCCAAGCATCGGCACAAATCATGTACTGTGTATGCGGCGCATTTTTCAATACATTATTCACAGCGTCCGCATCGGCCGTCTCAATTTCACCGATCTCATGGCGGATACTGAGCATGGCGTCACAGAATCGGTCCAATTCTTCTAAACCTTCACTTTCCGTGGGCTCCACCATTACAGTTCCCGCAACCGGAAAACTTACTGTTGGCGCATGGAATCCATAATCCATTAATCGCTTCGCGATATCTGTAACTTCAATACCGGCATCACGCTTGAAAGGACGACAATCCAATATCATTTCATGAGCACAACGACCGTTTTCGCCCGTGTAGAGGACGTCAAACGAACCTGCCAAACGCTCTTTAATGTAGTTTGCATTTAGGATGGCGTATTTCGTACTGTCGGTAAGTCCCTGCGCACCTAACATCTTTATGTAGGCATAAGAGATGAGCAAAATCAATGCAGAACCCCACGGCGCACCGGAAATACTTGAAATTCCTTGCTCGCCGCCCATGGAAATGACCGGGTGCTTTGGCAAGAACGGAGCAAGGTGCGCCTTACAACAGATGGGACCCATACCGGGACCGCCACCGCCATGAGGAATGGCAAATGTTTTGTGCAAATTCAAGTGACAAACATCAGCGCCAATAATACCTGGCGAGGTCAATCCCACCTGGGCATTCATGTTTGCACCATCCATATATACCTGACCACCGTGCTGGTGAATGATCGCAGTAATGTCTTTTACACTCGCCTCGAATACGCCGTGCGTAGACGGATAGGTGATCATCAATGAAGCAAGGTTTTCACTGTGCTTCTCTGCTTTCGCACGAAGATCATCCACATCAATGTTTCCTTGTTCATCACAAGCGACCACAACCACCTTCATACCCGCCATTACAGCAGATGCAGGATTTGTTCCATGTGCTGAAGAAGGAATGAGGGCGATATCTCTGTGGTGGTCACCATTGGCCTGGTGGTAAGCACGGATCACCATAAGACCCGCATACTCACCCTGAGCACCAGAGTTTGGCTGCAATGATGTAGCATCAAAGCCCGTAATCACCGCTAGATCGCGCTCTAATTCCTCAATCACTTGCATGTAACCCGCCGCTTGTTCTGTAGGTATGTAAGGGTGCAAGCTGTTCCACGAACCGCTCGATAATGGAATCATTTCTGATGCAGCATTCAACTTCATGGTACACGAGCCCAACGAAATCATGCTGTGGTTCAACGCTAAATCTTTACGCTCTAGCGATTTGAGGTAACGCATCATTTCAGTTTCACTGCGGTAGCTGTGGAATACTGAATTTGTCATAAAAGTTGAGGTCCGAGCAAGCTCCGTTGCTATGTACTGACCTAGGTCATCCATCTCAATAGTATCCGCTGCTTCTGCCTTCGCTAATACTGCGATGATTTCGGCAATATCTTCGTCAGTAGTCGTTTCGTTGATGCTGATCCCGATCGTCGTTTCATCGAAATAACGGAAGTTTATTTCCGCAGCCTCACTCAACTCACGGAGTTGCCCACTGTTTGAACGATTCAGGGTGATTTTCAAGGTATCAAAGAACGACGCATTGTGCTGCGTGAGTCCCATCCCTTTAACCGCCTCGTTTAACGTAGCCGTTTTGCGATGAATTTCTTCTGCAATGTCCATCAATCCTTCTGGACCGTGGTATACCCCATAGGCCCCTGCCATTACCGCTAATAAAACCTGCGCGGTACAAATGTTTGAGGTGGCTTTATCGCGTTTGATGTGTTGCTCGCGCGTTTGCAATGCCATGCGCAGAGCAGGATTGCCATCTGTATCAATCGTCCGGCCAATGATGCGGCCCGGAATATATCTTTTGTACGATTCTTTGGTTGCGAAATAAGCAGCGTGTGGACCACCGTAACCCAATGGAATACCAAAGCGTTGCGTAGTTCCGACCACTGCATCCGCTCCCCACTCTCCCGGAGGCGTGAGCAGGACGAGCGACAATAAATCTGCGGCAACGACTAATTGGACCTCAGCAGCATTACATTTCGCAGCGAAAGCACGGTAGTCTTCAATAGATCCATCGGCATTAGGAAACTGAACAAACGCACCAAAGAATTCTTCGGTAGGTTCAAACGTCTTATAATCTCCAAAGACCAATTCCACACCAATAGGCGCAGTTCGTGTATGTAACAATTCGATGCTTTGTGGAAAGGTTTGCGCATCCACAAAGAATTTAAACGCACCCGCTTTCTTCTTTGCACGTGGCATGGCTCCGTAGAACATGCTCATGGCTTCAGCTACCGCGGTTGCCTCATCGAGCAACGAAGCGTTTGCGAGCTCCATTCCGGTTAAATCAACCACCATGGTCTGGTAGTTCATCAAGGCCTCCAAACGGCCCTGAGCGATTTCCGCTTGATACGGCGTATAGGCCGTGTACCATCCTGGATTCTCTAAAATATTACGTTGAATAACACCGGGAAGCACCGTGTTGTGGTACCCCATTCCAATGTATGTTTTGAAGACGCTGTTCATTTCACCTAATGCAGTGATGTGTGCCGCAAACTCTGCTTCCGTCATGGCCGGAGCAAGATCCATTTCCTCCGTAGAGCGAATGGTGGTTGGGACAGTTTGATCGATCAGCGTGTCAATAGAATCAACACCAATGGTAGTGAGCATTTGATCAACATCAACAGCTTTGGGACCAATGTGTCTGTAGGCAAACGAATTGCGCTTCATACTCTGTTTGTTTTAGAAAGGACAAAATTACATCACAGTTCGCGAACATGCCTTACTTTTAGGGGTGGAACACGATGGGAAATTTCAACGCATTTATTAACACCTTAAGAGGCTTCATTCGCACGTTTGTGTATGCAAATTTTTGGGTGGCCGGAGCCGTTTGGGGGTTAACCCGATTCAGCGAGGAATTGTTTAAATTTTCTGGTACTTCTATTGCAGTGCTGAATGCTGCGGCAACATTGGTAGTCTATGGTTTTGCAAGACTGTTTGAAGGTCCCGCAGCCACGGACGGGATGAGCCGGATCAGTCAATGGCGTGAACGCATGCCCAAAACAGCGTTGCTAAGCATAGGCTTGGGTGTGGCAACCATTCTTTTTGAACTCATTCGTTTAAATGAAGCCTCGCTTACCGGACATTACGCCCTTGCAGGCGCCTTTGCGCTCCTGTATCCCTTGCCGTTTATTTTGAAGAAAAAAGGCGGTGGTTTACGCTCTGTGCCTGGGCTCAAACTCATCCTTATCGCCTTAGTCTGGTCCTATGTTACTGCTGTTATTCCGGCCCTTCGTGCGGGGGTAGATTGGCAGTGGCCGTTCATCGAGCGGTTTTTATGGACCGCAGCATTGACCATTCCCTTTGATGTACGCGATGCGGAATTGGACGCCAACTCCATTCGAACCCTTCCCCACCTCGTGGGCTCAAAAAACAGCGTTTGGACAGCCAATGTGTTACTTTGGCTGAGCTTTCTCATTTTGGTATACTATTTCGAATTACCGTGGGTACCGATGACTGGATTGTACTTATTCTTTGGCACCGTACTGATCAAATCCTATCCAAAAATGGGCGACTTGTACTACAGTTTACTCATTGAAGGGCTTCCGTTTCTACTTTTGGGCCTATGGTACCTTTTACCCTACCTTTAGGCTCCCCAATACAACATCCTATGAACGCATTAGATCCAGCCTACGCTTCATCACTCGATGCAGCAGATACACTCGCTGCTTTTCGCTCAGAATTTCACTTGCCTGTGATCGATGGAAAACAGACCTTATACTTTACTGGAAACAGTTTAGGGCTGATGCCAAAGGCTGCTGAAAAGTATCTAAACGAGGAATTAGAAGATTGGAAAAACTGGGGTGTAGAAGGGCATTTTCATGCCCGCCGTCCCTGGATGCCGTACCACGAGTTTTTTGCTGAAAGTCTCTCAAAAATCGTTGGAGCGAAGCCGGAAGAGGTGGTTGTAATGGGCTCACTAACGAACAATCTTCACCTGCTTATGGTGAGCTTCTTCAGACCTGCGGGTCAACGAACGAAAATCTTGTGTGAAGCAAAAGCATTTCCATCGGATCAATACGCATTGGCCTCTCAACTGCGCTTTCATGGATTGGATCCTAAAGAACATTTGATCGAGGTAGCACCGCGCGAAGGGGAGCACCACATTCGTAAAGAAGACTTTATAGCCGCCATTGATGCGCACGGCGAGGAAATTGCCATGATGATGATTGGTGGCGTGAATTACTATACAGGGCAGGTCATGGACATGAAAACCTTGACCACTCATGCACAAGCTAAAGGCATTATTGTAGGTTGGGATTTGGCTCATGGTGCGGGGAATATTGACATCCAATTGCACGATTGGAATGTGGATTTCGCTGCCTGGTGTCATTATAAATACATCAATTCTGGCCCGGGAGCTACTGCCGGATACTTTGTCCACGAACGCCATCATAACGACCCGAATATCCCGCGATTTGAAGGTTGGTGGGGTCACGATAAAGCGACCCGTTTCGAGATGCCTGAAACTTTTGTACCTATCCCAACTGCTGAAGCGTGGCAATTGTCCAATGCTCCTGTAATGGCGATGGCACCGTTGCGCGCAAGTTTAGATTTGTTCGACCGTGCGGGCGTAGAGAACCTTCGTGCGAAAAGCAGAACGTTGACTGCCTATCTTCAAGAAGTGCTCGAAGAAGTGGCGCGCGTCTCTGGCAGTGCTTTTGAAATCATCACACCAAAAGAGGAGCGCGGTGCGCAAATCTCACTATTAGTGCACGGCTACGGTCGCCCACTCTTTGATTACCTCATGGAGCAAGGCGTGATCGCCGATTGGCGCGAACCCAATGTCATCCGAATGGCACCCGTTCCTTTGTACAACAGCTTCGAAGATGTTCGAGCCTTCGGTATCATTTTACTCAACTACTTAAACGAGCAGGGCGCATGAAAAAGGCAATTGTCGTAGGTGCCGGATTGGCCGGATCCTATATGGCGTACACCTTAGGCCAAAAAGGATACGCCGTTCAGGTGTTCGAGAAACGACCCGACCCACGCAAATCGGTTTACGGAAGCGGCCGCTCGATCAACCTCGTGGTCAGTGATCGCGGTTGGACCGCCTTTAAATACGCGGGGATTGAAGCTGAAATTCGCAAGATTACTGTTCCTGCTTACGGGCGGCAAATTCACGATCTGGAAGGCAACCAGAGTTATTTCCCCTACAGCATTGAAGGGAAAGCCATTCACAGCATTAGTCGCTCTGAACTGAACCAAACGTTGGTCGAATTGGCAGAGAAAAATCCAGCCATATCCGTCCAATTCGAACATTTCTGTACCCACATTGACTTTGAGCTCGGAGAAGTAACCTTTGACTACAAAGGCGAAACGGTCATGGAACGTGCCGACCTAATTATCGGAGCAGACGGAACCGGATCTGCGGTTCGTGGAGTAATGATGAAGCAACCCCGATTCAACTTTACACAAGAGTACATCGACAGCGGATACAAAGAAGTGCACATTCCTGCCGCAGCGGACGGTAGTCCGCAGTTGAATCTGGATGCATTACACATCTGGCCGCGCCGAGAATTCATGCTTATGGGATTAGCGAATACGGACAACGGGTTTACGGGTACGGTCTTCGCACCCTTTACCGGAGCATACGGCCTGGACCAATTAAAAACAGGTAAGGACGGTCTACGCTACTTCGAAAAGTATTTTAAAAATGCCATTCCGCTCATACCTAATTTAGAAGAACAATGGGAGAACAACCCCACTTCAGCTCTTGCCATTATCCGCTGTAAACCCTACCACTGGGGTAGTAAAACCGCACTTATTGGAGATGCCGCACACGCCACTGTTCCCTTCTATGGAGAAGGAATGAACGGCTCTTTGGAAGATGCCCGAGTTTTTTGTGAATTGCTCGATGAATGGGGTCATGAAAACCTTCCGACGGTCTTGGAGCGCTACACAGAATTGCGCGTTCCAGCTGGAAATGCATTGGTGGATTTAAGTCTGCGTAATTTCATCGAAATGCGCGATTTAGTCGCAGATCCTGAATTTCAGTTGCGCAAGCGTATTGAGCAAAAGGTGCAGAAAAACCACCCGGATAAATGGACCCCGTTGTACACTTTAGTCAAATTCACCAACATCCCTTACCACGATGCCATGGCCGAAGGAGAACGCCACGACCGCATCATGGCTAAAGTGCTTGCTACCGAAAATATTGAGGAACGTTGGGACAGTGATGAGGTAGAACAGTTGGTATTGGATTTGCTAGAAACTACGGTGTAAACACGCCGCCAGTATTGATCCAAAGCACGCTTCCTTCAAATGAAGTGCGTTGAATATAGGCCCATACTTTTGCGTTGTATACCGCATCGATCGCAAATCCGTGCTTGCTTTCAAAGGCCGCTTTCTGCACAATTAATTGCTCCGGTATTTTTCCAAATCCACCAAAATGCACTTCATCTTCCCAATGCAAATCAATGGCTTTTTGCTGTGCACATGCTGCTACCCTCGCCTGCTCCTTTTTAGCCCCTTTGACCGCGCTAATGACGTGCACTTTAGTCGTTGAACCTTCCGGCATGGCCGATAATATTCCCAAAACCGTAGTTGCCGTTCCACTTGCAATCAACAAATGATCCGGCTTGTGGTCCAATTCCGTCCAAATCTCACCGCAACCTTCAAAAGCGTGTCTTCCCGCGCCGCCTTCCGGCAATATTTGGGCCGATTCACTGCCCCACTCTTGCAACTGCCGCGTCGTGGGTAGCCAATCTCTCTCGCGCAACACTTTGTATTCAGAACGCGGTATAAAATGCAGGGTCATGCCCATCTTTTCGCAATACTTCAAAGTAGGACTGTGCTGCGGGCTGAGCTCCTCGCCACGCACAACCGCGATGCCTTTTATACTTGCATGAGCGAAGGCAAAGGCCGCAGCACGAAGGTGATTAGAATGGGCCCCACCAAAAGTTAAAACCGGTCTAGAGGGGTCCACTTCGCGAAAAAAACCCTTTAGTTTTCGCCATTTATTTCCGGAAACATCGGGATGAATGAGATCATCACGTTTCATCCAAAGGGTGCCGGAAGGAAAATCCAACAACTTTTCAGTAGGTGAAGGTGTTAAAAAGGGAAATGAGGAAAGGTCCATGAAACAAAGCTAATGAGACTTACCTTTGAAAGACCAAAAAAAGCGGCATGTTCAAAAAAGAATTGGACCCGGAGGACTATTACAAAACCCCAGAAGGGTACATCGTTTTCACGGAAAAATACCATTTGAAACGCGGCTATTGTTGCCAAAGCGGTTGCAAACACTGCCCCTACGGCTACGATAAAAAAACACACAGCATAAAAGGAACCTAAGTAGATGATGACCCCATTTCAGAAAGAAATTACCCAGGGACTGCCGGAACAACTGCCGGCGAAACGCAGCGTACCTGGAGACGTGAATCGCGCACCAAAGAGAAAGGACATTCTCACCGCTAAAGAGAAGAAATTGGCTCTAGAAAATGCACTTCGTTATTTTCCAGTAGAATGGCACGAAGTATTGGCCACAGAATTTTTAGAGGAATTGAAAACATTCGGTCGCATTTACATGTACCGATTCAAGCCTTCGTACGAGATGAAGGCACGCCCCATTTCAGATTATCCTGCGCAAACACCCCAAGCAGCTGCCATCATGTTGATGATACAGAACAATCTGGATCCAGCAGTAGCACAGCACCCTGAGGAACTCATCACCTATGGAGGAAACGGAGGCGTATTTCAGAATTGGGCCCAGTATGTACTGACCATGAAATACCTCAGCGAAATGACTGAGCAGCAGACCCTACACATGTACAGCGGACATCCCATGGGCTTATTTCCATCGTCAAAAGATGCGCCACGCGTGGTAGTTACGAACGGAATGATGATTCCCAACTACAGCCAACCCGATCATTGGGAAAAATTCAATGCGTTGGGCGTTACCCAGTACGGTCAAATGACGGCCGGTTCATACATGTACATAGGCCCGCAGGGTATCGTACACGGAACGACCATCACAGTATTGAATGCTGCACGCATGAAATCCACTGGCGGACCCGAAGGCAAACTTTTTGTCACAGCGGGCTTAGGTGGCATGTCGGGTGCACAACCAAAGGCAGGGAATATCGCCGGTGTAGTGAGTATAACGGCAGAAATTAATGCAAAGGCGGCATACAAACGCCACGAACAAGGCTGGGTGGACGAAATCACCACCAGCGCAGACGAAGCCATAGATATGGCCTTGGAATTCCAAGCGGTCAAGCGCGCACGAAGCATCGCCTATCTAGGAAATATCGTCGACTTGTGGGAGCGCATGGTAGCACGTGATGTCCACGTGGACCTAGGCTCAGATCAAACTTCTTTACACAACCCTTGGGCAGGGGGCTACTACCCACAAGGCATGAGCTATGAGGAGGCCAATACCATGATGGCGGAGGATCCGGCTACGTTTAAGCAGCGAATTCAAGAAACATTAAAACGTCACGTGAAAGCCGTCAACGCATTGGTTGAAAAAGGTATGTATTTCTTCGATTACGGGAATGCATTTTTGCTCGAAAGCTCGCGCGCGGGTGCAGAGATTATGGACGAAGAAGGCGAATTATTCCGCTACCCCTCGTACGTACAGGACATCATGGGGCCGATGTGTTTCGACTATGGATTTGGGCCGTTCCGTTGGGTTTGTGCCAGTGGAAAAAGTGAAGATTTGGATCGAACCGATATGATCGCTGAGCAAGTCTTGACACAACTTATGGAAAAAGCACCGGCTGAAATTCGTCAACAGATGGACGATAACATTCGTTGGATCAAAGGTGCGAAGGCCAATAAATTAGTAGTGGGTTCGCAAGCACGCATCTTGTATGCAGATAGCGAAGGACGCATTGAAATTGCCCGCGCATTTAACAAGGCCATTGCCGCTGGAGAAATTGGTCCCGTTGTTTTGGGCCGTGATCACCATGATGTGAGTGGAACCGACAGTCCCTACCGTGAAACGTCCAATATTTACGACGGATCGAGCTTTACTGCAGACATGGCCATTCAAAACGTGATCGGGGACAGCTTCAGAGGTGCAACTTGGGTAAGTATCCACAACGGCGGTGGCGTCGGTTGGGGTGAAGTGATGAATGGCGGATTTGGGATGTTGCTCGACGGCAGTGATGCCGCGGAACAGAAATTAGAAAGCATGTTGCTCTACGACGTAAATAATGGAATTGCACGGAGGTCGTGGGCAAGAAATAAAGAAGCTATATTCGCCATTGAACGAGAAATGGAGCGTACACCAAACCTCAAGGTGACTGTCCCTAAACTCGTCGATGAAAATGTATTGAACAACCTAGATTTTTAACATGAAAAAGTTCTTTTTGGCCGCAATCGGCCTAAGCATGCTTGCAAGTTGTCAGCAACCGGCAGCAGTAGAAAACACAGAGAAAGGAATCCGTCTTGCCTATGTTCGTATTGACTCATTGCAGAGCCAGTACAATTATTTCCAGGAATTGGTAGGTGAACTACAAGCAGAGGAGGAAAAAATTGTTGTTGAATTGCAACGTCGTCAGCAAGAGTTGCAAACGAACATCGAACTCTACCAGCAAGAAGCACCGAAAATGACAGCACGTCAGCGTGAGGCTAATGAAGCCGATCTTCGTCGCGTTCAGCAAAACTATCTCCAAGTAGAGCAAGCAGCTCAGGGCCAAATGATGCAGCGTCAAAATGATCTTACCGTAATGATGCGTGATGACATGAATAGCGCCATTGAAGTGCTCAAAGAAGAGTTAAACCTCGACTTCATCCTTCTCTATGAAGAGGGCGGTCAAATCATTTATGCGAATGATGAGTTTGACATTACTGAGCGTATGGTGAACATGTTGAATGAAAACCGTGAAAACCCTACGGAGGAAGAAGCGACGGAAGCTGCACTAGAAGCGACCGATTCTACCTCCGCAGAATAACCGAAAATTCCAGCACCAAAAAGGTCCGGGCGCGAATGCGCCCGGACCTTTTTTTATTCAAACAACTCGGCGCTCCACTTAGAGGTAGTAGCGGAACCCAACGGCACCACCTACTCCATAAGGCACTTCACGAAGACCGATATCCTCTTTGTTGATGGGAAGTAATCCGTAACGGAATTCACCGCGCACCGTAAGTGCTAAATTATTTGCAACCGTAAATTCATTGCCAATCGCGAAGCCAATAGATCCATTGAAGCCATTCATGTACTTCACTTCTGTACCGCGCTCGTATAAGGATCCTAATACTCCCGTTGCGGCATCCGCTGGAAAATTGGGCACCCCATCACCAATCCACTCGCGACGTATGCCGGAATAGAAGGTAAGATCATACGAAGGAATCACTTGCAATGCCCAGATATCCGTCATTTGGGTATGAAATACGATTTGAATAGGAATATTTATTGCGTTGTAGGAGGTCTTTGCTGTAAAGGTGCCAATGGTATCCTGGAAAATCGCGTTTTGATCAAATACCGCAAATCCCTTGGTCAAATAGCCGCTGTGCTCCTGTGACCATCCAATGCCCAGATGGAACATACTGCGTAGTTCGTAAAACATAGAAAACCCGTAGCGTTGTCCCAATACACCACCACCGTCTTCAGTGGTGAGCGCGAACAGTTCCGTACCGTCCTGAACCGGCGTATACAAAGCCAATCGACGTCCAGCAAACGAAGGCGCATAGCTCGCTGCAATAGAAAACTTCGTATCGTTGATATCGCTATCCGTGTAGTACTCTATAGGCTCTGTCTTTTGTGCCGTCAAGGCGACAGGAAATAAGGCCGCAATAAGCAGTGAGCGTAGGGCTGTTGTCATCATGAGAATTCGTTTTTCCATTCTACCAAAACTTTATCTATTCCGTCGGGATTCTTTCCTCCTGCAGTGGCAAATCCAGGTTGGCCGCCACCGCCGCCATTGATATGTTTCGCTAAGGTCCGAACTGCATTACCTGCATGCCATCCTTTAGTTGCTACAAGATCGTCACTTACACCAATGCTCAAGGTGACCTTGCCGTCGACTACGTTGCCCAAAATAACCAACGTGCTTGGAGAAGATTTCAATTTAAACACCAAATCTTTTACACTCCCGGCATCAAGCGAGGTACGCGCCACGATAGCCTTGGCGTCGTTAAAGGTTACGGCGCTATTTTCCAATTCCTTCACCGCACCCAAAGCCTTCTCTTTGCGTAATGCATCAATTTCTTTCTGCGCGGCGGCCTCCTTTTCCTTTAACTGCTGCAATGCACTGGCTAAATCCTGGGGATGCTTCAACACCTCCGCCGCCGCGCGCAGTTTTTCGAGCTCAGCGTTGATATAGTCTAAAGCACCCTTCCCGGTCACCGCTTCAACGCGACGCACACCGGCTGCAACTGCACCTTCAGAAATAAATTTAAAGAGTCCTATGGAACCCGTGGCCGGTACGTGAATACCACCGCAAAGTTCTACCGAAGAGCCAAATTTAATGGCGCGAACGGTATCGCCATACTTTTCTCCGAAGAGTGCCATAGCCCCCATATCTTTCGCCTCGGCGATGGGAATGTTGCGGTACTCTTCGAGCGCACAATTGGCTTGAATGCGTTCATTGACCTTCGCCTCAATGGTCCGTAGTTCTTCTGCACTCACCTTTTGAAAATGAGAGAAGTCAAAACGCAAGTAATCTGGACGTACCAGCGATCCTTTTTGCTCCACGTGCGTCCCCAGCACTTCACGCAAGACTTCATGCATTAAGTGGGTCGCACTGTGATTTTTAGCCGTTTCATTGCGATCAGCGACATTCACCGTCGCCTTCCACTGGCCACCCAGCTCCGCGGGTAAATCATCGGTAAAATGCACAATGACCCCATTCTCCTTTTTCGTGGTAGTGATGTGTATGGTGTGATCGCCCTGAACTAAGGTTCCAGCATCCCCAATTTGCCCACCACCTTCAGGATAGAAGGGAGTTAAGGACAGAACCAATTGGTAAAATTCTTTTTTCTTCGCACTCACCTTGCGGTAGCGCGTGATACGCACGTCAGCTTCGGTATAGTCGTAACCAACAAACTCTTCTTTATCGTCTTCTTCTAATTCCACCCAGTCATCGGTACTGAGTTTAGTCGCCGCACGCGAACGCTCCTTCTGAGCCGTCATTTCCGCCGTAAATCCGGCCATATCCACCGTGCGTCCATTCTCGCGCATGATGAGCTCCGTCAAATCGATCGGAAAACCATAGGTATCGTATAACTCAAAGGCACGTTGTCCATCTAATTCTTTCGCATCCCCTGCCAGAAATTCTTCCAGTTTCGCCAAACCTTGCGCGAGCGTCTTCAAAAAACTGTTTTCCTCTTCTTCGATGACTTTTTCAACCAACGCACGCTGGGCGGTCAGTTCCGGGAAAAATTCGCCCATCTCTCGTTCCAATACCTCAACAAGCTTGAACATGAAGGGTTCTTTCAAATTCAAATATGAAAATCCGTAACGAATAGCGCGACGTAAAATGCGACGAATCACATAGCCCGCACCCGAGCTGGCCGGCAATTGGCCGTCGGCAATGGCAAATGCAACCGCACGAATGTGGTCGGCAATCACGCGCTGTGCGATATCCGATGCTTCAGATGCGCCATAGGCCGTTGCTGAAACGGCTGAAATTTTGGATAGCAACGGGGTAAAGACATCCGTATCGTAATTGGATTGCTTGCCCTGCAAAGCCATACACAAACGTTCAAAGCCCATACCCGTATCAATGTGCTGCGCAGGTAGGTTTTCCAATTCACCGTTAGCCTTGCGGTTGAACTGCATAAATACGAGATTCCAAATCTCTACGACTTGAGGATGATCCGCGTTCACTAAAGAAGCGCCCGATATCTTCGCGCGTTCAGCATCGCTTCTTAAATCCACATGAATTTCAGAACAAGGACCACAGGGACCGGTTTCACCCATTTCCCAAAAATTGTCCTTTTTTGAACCATTAATGATGCGGTCGTTGGTGGTGTGTTTTAACCACATGTTTGCTGCCTCATCGTCGCGGTCCATATTTTCTTGGGCATCACCGCCGAAGACGCTCACGTATAATCGGTCTTTTTCGATACCGTACACCTCAGTAAGTAATTCCCATGCCCAATCAATGGCTTCCTGCTTGAAATAATCACCAATGGACCAATTCCCAAGCATCTCAAAAAGCGTGTGGTGGTACGTGTCGTGACCCACCTCGTCCAAATCATTGTGCTTACCGCTCACGCGCAAACACTTTTGAGTATCAGCGATGCGGTTATTTTTCGGCACGGCATTCCCCAAGAAGTAATCCTTAAAGGGGTTCATTCCGGCATTGATGAACATTAATGTTGGATCGTTTTTGTTCACCACGGGCGCGGACGCCACTATTTCATGGCCTTTTTCCTCGAAAAACTGGAGGAATTTGCGACGTATCTCCTTAGAAGTCAGCATACTGTGAATATTTCCCTGGGTAGGATGGTTATGTTGTTTGTCTAAAATCGTTTCTTTGTGGCACAATATTCGCGTAGAATTTGCGTCTTAGCAAAAATAACGCACAAAGTATGGCTAAAGTAAAATACACCTATGATTCTAAAACGCTCTCTTACAGAAAGATAGAGCGAACTTGGAAGCAAAAGTTGCAAGATGCTGCTGTTTTCGGCGCTGTTGCAATGGCTTTTGGTGTGGTTTTCTACCTGGCCGCTGACCTTTGGTTTGAAAGTCCTAAGGAGCGTCGAATGAAGCGTGAATTAGAAAACATGGTCCTTCAGTACGAGCTCATGAACGGTAAGTTGAACCAACTCACAGAAGTGCTCGGGGATATTGAAAAACGCGATGACGAAATTTACCGTACCATCTTTGAAGCAGGTCCTATTCCTGCGGAAGTTCGTACTGCGGGCTTCGGGGGTGCGAATCGCTACCGCAACTTAGAAGGCTTTGATAATTCAGAGTTGTTGATGGACACGCGTAAGAAATTGGACCAAGTCGCTAGTCGTGCATACGTTCAGTCGAGAAGTTTCGATGATGTGGTAGAAATGGCGCGCAACAAAGAAAAAATGCTCGCAGCCATTCCTGCAATCCAACCCGTTGCAAATAAGAATCTCAAGAAAATGGCCTCGGGTTACGGATACCGTATACATCCCATTTATAAAGTACGTAAAATGCACTGGGGCACGGATTTCTCTGCTCCTACCGGCACTCCTATCTACGCCACAGGGGATGGAACCGTTACTACCTACAAACGCAGCCGTTCCGGTTACGGTCGTCATATTATGATTGATCACGGGTTCGGATACGAAACCTTGTACGCTCACATGAGTAAAATAGAAGTCCGCAAGGGACAGCGTGTTAAACGCGGCGATATCATTGGGTATATCGGATCAACCGGTTCTTCTACTGCACCGCACTTGCATTATGAAGTCATCAAAGACGGTCGAAAAATCAATCCGATCAACTACTTCTTTAACGATCTTTCTCCTGAGGAATACGAAGAAATGCTCATTATTTCGAGCCACTCTAACCAGAGCTTCGACTAAGTTTACCTTAGCCTGCAAAAAAGAGCGTATCTTTCCTTTATGAACGGAATTACATTGGATCATTTAGACAAACTGTACTACTCCATTGGGGAAGTGGCTGAGTTGTTGGAAATCAACGCATCTAATATCCGTTACTGGGAAAAAGAATTTCCTAAACTCAAACCGAAGAAAAGCACTCGCGGCAACCGCAAGTTCACGAAAGAAGATATCCTGCTTCTTGCAGCGATAAAAGAATTGGTAAAAGACAAAGGCTTTACCATCGAAGGCGCACGGAAAAAACTTCAAGCCACGAAAAAAGACGAGGTTATTGCGCAACGCGAAGTGGTTGAAAAACTGACCTACATCAAAGGAGAGTTGCAGAAAATTCTCCGAACCATGAAGGCGGATTAAAAACTAAAAAAACCCCGCGGGCTATGCCCGCGGGGTTTTTATTTACGGCTCCTCGCTCTGCTGTATTAAAACTCGAAAGTCAAACCTGTCATGATATTGAAAGTTGCTTGCGCGTAGTAGTACGCAAAATCACCCCACATATATCCATTGGCTGCATAGGAAGTGTTGCCCAGGTTTCGGAACTCCACAAACCCAATCAAGCGCTGCACATCGCTGCAGTTCCAAGTGTACGAAGTACGTGCGTTAATCACATGATAAGCGGGTAGACTGTGGGCATCTTTACCCTCATTCGACATGTACTGCTTGCCTACATATTGGTTCCAAAGTGTCGCCTCAAAACCTTTCTTAGCGTACGTTAGGCGTGCGCTTGCCACGGCGCCTGGCGAAAACGCAATCGGCGTATTGTCCACAAAAGATGATAGCGGATCACTGACCCAATTTACATTCTCATTCTGGCTCAATGCCACATTGGCCGTCGCTGAAAGCGCCGAGGTCAATTCGTACGCACCTGTTAACTCTAGACCTTGGCGGAAGCTCTGCCCAACGTTTTCGCGGATGGGGTAGCCCTGCGCGTCGATCGCGCCTGTGAGGACCAATTGATTTTGGTACTGTTGACGGTAAGCATTCACATCGAAGGCCCAATGATCTCCTGCCTTGCGATAATTCAACTCCACATCCAGCATACGCTCCGCATCGAGTTCATCTGCAGATGCCGCATATTGTAAATCTGTGCGGTTCGGCTCGCGGTGCCCTACCCCAGCATAAAGCCCGAACAACTCATTCTTACCTAAATCATAGGTCAAACCGACTTTGGGATTGAAAAAGTTAAAGGTGCGATCAAAATAAGCTGAGCCCGTTGCTGAGCCACCAGTAGAACTGTGGTTTACGTAGCGGTATTGTGCATCGGCATAGACTAGCAATCGGTTCTGCGTGAAGGCGTATTTTGCATAAATATTCCCGTCGTCTTTGCGCGCATCGCCTTGGTAATAGTTGCCGGCAAGCGCACTCATATTCGGGTTGTTGGCCCAAATCACGCGACCAAAATGCCCCCCGTCGTAACGGTGCACGCCACCGCCCAACTGAATACGGTGGTCACCGTGATCGTAGGTCCAGGAAGAAGTTGCGCCGTAAAAGTCGTTGTCTAACCACTTGCGTGTAACCACATCGCCATACGAAACAGTATCGCCCGCCGCGGTGTAATATGGCATAAGTCCAAAGTCCATGAAGCTCAATCCAAGGACGGAACCTTGATTGTATTCCTCATAGTAACCAGCGCCAGCAGTGTGGTGCAAAGCGGCCGCGAAGGTTCCACCAAATAAATTAGCGAAGCGATAGTGCAATTGGGTATGCTCCTGGCCGTAATTATCTACTTGGTCGTCATAGGTGCCAATAACATTCCACATATCATCATAGATGGCACCCGCAAAATTTGAACGCGGTGCGGCATCCCAGGCTCCCCCATACATAGTAGTAGAGTCGACACCGTACCACGCTTGGTAGGTACGTTCGCCTCCGCCAAAGCGTATAGCCTCGACGTAGTGACCTCCACCGGCAAAACCAGCGCTCACGTAGTACGATTGTAGGTCGGAAGAAGCGCGCTCTACATACCCGTCTGAAGTGATGGACGAGATACGGGTATTCATCCAAAAGCCACTAGCAGATTTTCCTGTACTTGCTTCCATGGTAGCACGTTGTGTGCCATAAGATCCGGCGCCCAGAGTGATACGCCCGCCTTTTTCACCAGCACCCAAGGTGCTTAGACCGAGGCTTGCTCCAAATGCCCCGGAACCGTTGGTAGAGGTTCCGACACCCTTTTGTAATTGGATGGCGTTTGTAGAAGACATGAGGTCTGGTGTATTCACCCAAAACACGCCATGGCTCTCCGCGTCATTCATTGGAATGCCATTAACGGTAACATTGATACGCGTGATGTCTGAACCACGAACGCGCATGTTCGTATAGCCAACACCGTTCCCGGCATCAGAGAAACTCACTACGCCTGCGATATCTTGCAGTACGTAAGGAAGGTCTCGGCCGGTGTTCAGCGCCTCAATATCCTTTTGCGTCAGGTTGATCTGTGCGATGGGGTCGTTCTTTTGCGCCCAAGTGCCCAGTACATTCACCTCATTCAGCTCCACGTTGGGGAGCAAGAGGAGTTCTGCGTTAGGTAGAGATAGGTTGTTGACTTTAGCCGAATCGGCCTGTTCTTGTGCGGTGGCGTATAGCGAAAGTGCTACTGCTACTGCTGTACTCATTACATGTTTCATGAATTTTTGGTTGTTAAACCACGTCAAGGGGCAATAACGCGTTGTTACACATCTATTGCTTTTTGTTCCTTGGCAGCATTACCTGCCCAGGTTCTATGGGTATGTTCTCAGCCCGTAGGTCCGAAGACTTTAAGGCACCCCTTTGAGACAAGTCAAAGATATAACACAAATGTGCTATGTTTGACTTCATGAAAAAGTTTGTCAAAATCACAGGAAGTGTGGGAGCCGGCGCATTGGTAGGAAGTGTCATTTTTAAACTCCTTCATTGGATGGGAGCACCCGAACTCTTGCTCATTGGTACCGTGAGCACAGGATTATTCATCATTGGATTCACGGTCCAAAAACTATCGAAAAAGTAAACGCCTAGGTTTACTTTTCTTGCATGCGTTTCAAAAGACTCTTTGGCCGCAATAGTATTTCATCGCCTACCATGGGTTGGTAGCCTACCGGAAAGTCATTGAATTTATAGAGTTTGGCCAATTTAATTTGCTCCCGTTGGCTAATGCTGTGCATGGTCTCCCCTGCGCGTACCACCGTGGTTTTGGTTGCACCTCGACCCTTCTTTTCATCGACATAAACCCGCTCGCCTTCCGCAACAATGACCTCGTGGGTCCAATCATTAAACTGAAGGAGTGCCGCTGTCGGTAGATGAAGTGAATCCGCGATGTATTCTAATCGGTCACCCTTTTGAAATGGTACAAACGCAACGCGTGTTCCTTCACTCTGAACGCGGCGTAAAACAAAGCGCTCGCGGGCATTCGTCACAGGACGTCCTTTTTTATCTAAAACAGGTCCTTTTCTACCGGTCAATGCCGGCGTTGACGAAGATGGGTCATCAAAGCGGTACAGCATTTCGTCCTCAATAATTTTAATCAGCCGATCGGCATAATCGGGTGCGGTAGCATACCCAGCTTTCTTAAGGCCTCTTGCCCAGCCTTTATAATCGCTCGGGTCCAATTCAAATAAAAATGCATAGCGCGACCCCCGCATCAAAAAATCAGTATGATCTTCAAAACTGTGTTGCGGTTTTGTGTATTTGCGAAAGCATTCTCCCTTAGCATCGTCG
>Ga0213862_10000267_pt1 | contig 22936 bp, 27 predicted proteins | sample PICome_7_FD_160092 | JGI IMG/M metagenome (GOLD analysis project Ga0213862, IMG submission 160092) | Coastal seawater microbial communities near Pivers Island, North Carolina, United States - PICO266 | ecosystem: Environmental > Aquatic > Marine > Coastal | place: USA: North Carolina... | reverse complement strand
TCTTGTGATAAGGCCCTTCTCAAAATGCCAAATATCTATTAATTTTTCGTTTTAAAATAAAATATACCATAATATAAACACTCATGTCAGGTGGAAAAATAGCCGCAGTTATATTTTTTATATTATTTTTAGTTTGGTTACTTTTACTAACCCTAGGTAACCTCGGAATCATGGAAGGTTCGACACAAAAATACGTCAAGGATCGTAAATGGGACAAAATGAAGGAAATGCTTACAAGTCTTTATAAAGCCGATGGTACTAAAGATACTACAGTTTGTGAAAAAATAAGAGATTGGTGGGCGGATAACAAAGACGATTACGATGAATTTATCGAGGATCAGGAAGACGGTGATCCCGAAACTTTACAAGATTGGTCGTTTGGTATTCCAGTAGAGATTGAATTTGCCGATTTCATTGATGAATATTTCGAAGATGTCGGTAAAGAATTCGCGGAATCTGATTTTCTTGAAATTGCAAAAGGTATATCTCTATGCGAAGACGAACTCGACGTTTCGGAACTTAAGACTAACGTCGTTCGAATCATTAAAGACCCTGTACCAGACGGGTACGACCCAACTGATGATTGTTCGAACGTAACATCAGAACAATCTGTTCTTCCAAATTACGTTTGGTCGTACGACGATGATACTTTTATTGACATTTCCGGAATGCAGGACACTGAAATAGGATCTACGGATTGGAGAAATAAGGTTAAAATGGTTTGTACTCCATTAGCAATGGACGAGGAGTATGTCCCGGCCGGTATTGATAGTAGTGGTGCAGCAACAAACCCAAAAATCAAGTTTACGAACGTTGCAAACCCAATTATAGGTACAAAAATCGAAGTTTTTGAAGAAGGTACAAGTAATCTTACTACAAATTTGAGTTATACATTTACGAGTAGTACTATTACGAGTTTTGAGATCGAGGTTGCTGGTTTGATAACTTTTAACAAACCATTATACGTCATTAAACTCGATGGTAAGGAAACCGATCATATCTTTGCCGGTAATGTTGGTACGATAGCGTTTGGAACATCTACTACAGGAAGTTCTCCAAATGAAGTTACTACTACCAATTATAGTGAAATTATGTTTACGCCTAATATTAATATAGGTACAGCAGCAGTAGGTACAGCAACAGATATCACGTATGATATTATACTCGAGGCGGATACGTTCCCTAAGCCTACTGCTTTAGGTGGAACAGCAGTTCACAGTTGTGCAGTCGGTTCGAAAACTGTTGCACAGATTACAGGTCAAACATTTGCTGCAGGTACTTCAGTACCTTTTACACAAGAAGAATGTTATAGTAAACCAACAGATTCTGATTCTGCTTCTGTTATACCTTTTGTAGATGCCAAGTATACGGCATATATAAGAAAAACAAAGACTGGTACTACAGAAAACCCCAAGTATAAATTCGCAACCCTTACAAGAGCGACTCCTACTACTTCTGGTAGTACATAAGTGCAAAAAAAAACAATTAATAAATTCTTTAAGTGTTCTAGATACTGTCATGACTCAATGTTCCATATGTCACAACGATGTTCGTAACACCAGAAATAGCAAGGCTATTCGGTGTGGACATGTTTTTCACTCACATTGTCTAGAAAGCTGGAAAAAAATGGGAAAGGTTACGTGTCCCGTATGTCGAAAAGTGTTCGATGGTTCTAAATTTAGGGTTCAGATTACTGTATTTAATGATTACGAGGCTACTTCAAATACAGTATGCTTGACGAACGAATTGGTCCTTGATGCACTCGACTTAATATTTAGTGTCGAACACGAAGAAGATTTATCGAGTGTTCTTGATGACTTTGGGATGAGTATGTCCGACTTTGATCCCTCTGTCTTTGACACAGAATGAACTACAATACTTTTTATAAGATAACCCAGGGTAGTTTCTGGATGCTTTTCGAGGATCAAGTATAGATTTACCTTTAGCGTCTACGAGCAAAGGTTTTGTTGCCCACCCACGTTTATGGCTAAACACGTTTGCTTTAAACTTTAATAATTTACCAGGGGTACATTTACCTGCCTGTTTTATACGCGAAACGGGAACTTTGAAAAATTTAGCAATACTTTCGTACGTATTACCTGTTTTTACCTTGTACTGAACAAACCCGTGTTGTTTATAAAAGTGAAAATCGCCTTGTCTAAAGTAATTACGTTTGTTCCCGGGTGCTACAAACATCATTATCTTAAAGTGATTTGGTTTACATTTCGTTGTTGCACCACATTTATAGACCTTTTTGGGGTTATCTGCAATAACACGGTCGGGTAAACCTTTACAGTGTGTGTATGAATGGTTTAAATTTCTTATACCAGCTCGTTCACCTGGTATACTTTTATGCATTCTGAGACTTTCGTAATCGCCTACAGCATACGCATAACAATTATTGTTACCTATACCAACAGTTCGTCCCCATAAACGTTGTGTATATCTAGGTTCGGAACCACTCAAAGGAAGTTTTTTATTCTTGTTGGCCTTACTCATTAATAAGACAGGAGAAAATAAAATCTTATTAATAAGTAAAAAATGATCAGAGACATTGTCAAAGCAAAAAAAATGGAACAAGTTATTACAGAATTTCTTCTTTTTACACTTATTCTTCTTATTAGTACGTTTATTCTTCGGTATTCCTGGAATAGAGGTCTTGTTAAACACGTAACGGTTCTTAAACCAATTAATACGTTCCTTGACGCACTTATTCTTTCTATTGGTCTTGCGGCTGCGCGAGGTATTTAAATTTCTTTATAACCCTTGACCTTTTCACCGGATGAACTTTCCATAACTGGAAACGCATCAATTCCATCGCAATTGCCTTTTTCGCAATCGATGAATTTGTGAGGTATACCTTTCTTTTTAAGGTACTCTAACTGTTTTGTAGTCCATCCACACCAAGACGTACCGTAAACGGTCCATTCAACCGGTTTATCTTCAGTTTTTTCTTCAACTGTGATTTCTTTTTGTGCTACGCCTGTACTTTTTAGTATGTAGATGTCGATTGCAATAAGTGCTAAAATTGCAAACATGATTGGTTATATAATTACTTGATATATTTTAATTTAATATCTTCGCATAAATTTTTGATTGTTTTACTACCCGGGTCTATACCTAGATTTTTTGCCTTATTTATAAGGTCCTGTTTTTTATACGAAATACATTTACGGTTATCTATTTTTAAGTACCCTTTATTCGCGACCGAAACTTTAACTGATGGTTTTATTACGTTAACTTTTCTTGGTATTATTCTTGGTCGTATACTTGGACGTTTAATATTCTTCTTTACATTTTTCAAAGCGAGTTCTTTACGAATATTATTAAACGTCTTTTTTATAAGTCCACCACCATGTTTAACAATTATAGGTTTTGGTACAGAAACTTTATTTCTTTTAATAATTGTACTAATATCAAATGGTACGACAGATTTCTTGTAAGGCGAAAAGTATCTATCGTTAAATATCTGTTTGAACGTAGGTAATTGAGGATGTCCTAACGGTGAAGCTCGAAGACGGAAATTTTTTATTTTACTCGATTCTTTACCTAAATATTCCGAAGGTATAACTCGTTCAATGAACTGAACTGCTTCTATACCACTTTTGGTACCTGAAACTTTAATTTCCTGTCTCATTATATTTAAAAAATATTGTATGTCATACATGTTATGAGAATTTCTATAAATACCCGAACTAGTTTTATATTGTAATTCTGGATCGTCATCTACTTCTGGGTTTTTTAAACCTTTCATCGTAGATAAACCAAAATCTGATATTAGCGCCTGTAATCCAATATCATGAACTTTTAATGTCGAATTATTTACTTTAAACAATCTTACACGAGATGGACTAGTAGTATTTATTAGTATATTCTCTGAGTGTAAATCGTGATGCCTAAACGTAGGATATTTTTTTTGTATTCTATATAAGTTATACAAAATTTGAGTTATTATGGTTCTAAAGTGTATGGGTAACAAATTAGTTTTATTATTTCTTAAAAATGATTTTAAAGTTCCGTTATTTGCATATTCGGAATACATAAACATTACATTTTTACATTTTTGAATGGTAAAGGATTTTACAACACCGTATGAAGATAAACGTTTACTTATTTTATATTCATGTGTTATATCTTCATTCAAAACTACTTTTATAGCGACCTTCTTTTTACATTCTTTATCTATACATCCCAAATAAACTTCACCAAACCTACCCTGACCAATTTTTACAGTCCCTATTGATTTACTTAAAGAGTCCTCTATAGAGAGTGAAACAGGTTTGTTATTTGGTAAATATAAAAATTTTTCAGGGTAACATCCCATGCCCTGCATACTTTTCATTAGATTTTTCCCTAAATTTAATTTTTGTTTTAAATTATTTTTTTTATTTTTTGCAAGTTTAGATATAATTTTTAAATTTTTTAAATGACGTTCTCTTTCCATATTGGTCTAATGTAGCGTAACATTTTATTCATCAACGAGATCGTCCATGATATCTTCGATTAATTGGTCTTGTTCGTTATCTAAACCCTGAAAAGCAAACGATGGTAATTTTGTAGATTCACCGCACAACACTTGTGAAAGTCTAACACTTACACCGAACTTATTATCAATAAACCAAAGTTGGTTAATCTCTACAATACACATACACTTTTGACCTCTTTCAATTTCATCAAGTTGAATGAGTTCCCTATCAGAACTATACGCTTCTGGTATAAAGTCACCTGTTTGGTTCGTTTGAATTTTTAATTTAAGTGTATTAGCATACCCTTCCTTTCCCTGTCTAACAAGTGGTTTGTATAAGGCTTCACGAATAACATTAATATCGTAAGATTTTCCTAACCAATCTTTAGAATTTTCAGTTACTGTTTTAAGGATAATTTCATCCAATTCCATAAGCTTAGACGAGAGTTGCATAGCATCTTCATTGTCTGTATCGAAAGAAAGATCGAGCGAGTACGAAGTTTTGTTAGTAGCTTCATCAGTAAAAGCACTTAAACCGAATGGCGAACGCATAAAAGGAAGTTGCAAATAGAGTTTCTTTTTATTATTGTGAGTTAACATCACCGATTTACCGCCATTTTTATTTTTCTTTAGTTGACTGAATGTAACCGTAGAAGGTTCGAATTGTTGAGAAACTTGAATATTATTAGACATTTTTTTTTTGTATATTTTATTAGGTACGAAACTTTAAGTTACTTTTTTTTTCTAAATGTATAATAAAACATCATGACTTGCTCAGGTGATAAAAAAAGCTTATTATTCAAAGATTGTGGTTGTGGCTGCAATGGTAAAAAACAAGAAAAAAAATTTCTTATTGCGTTAATGTCAGCATTACTGTTTTTCGTAATTGCTAACCCAACTACATTTCGTATCGTTAGAAAAATATTTGGAAATTGGGTTTCTACACCCACAGGTTGTCCATCAACATACGGTCTTTTACTTCATTCTTTAGTTTATTTACTCATTTCGTGGGGTATGATGAATTTGAAGAAGGAGGAAAAAGTAAAGAAAGAAAAGAAAGAAAAGAAAGAAAAGAAAGAAAAAGGGGAGGAAAAGAAAGAAAAAGAGGAAGAAACCTCAAAAATGGTTCCTAAAATGGTTGATATGCCAATGCCAGAACCAGATATGTCAGAAGAACAATACCCTATTATGGATAGCGGTTTATACTTAGATTCTTATGATACGACTGATGCTATAGATTCGAGGTTATATTTATAAATAATTAAAATTCTTCGTTAAACTCTATGGAAGTTGAATCTTCGTCTAATTTTCCGTAATCGCCGACTCTTTTTTCAAAAAAATTAGTTTTACCATCGAGTGATATATTCTCCATAAAATCAAAAGGATTTTTTGTATCCCAGATTTTATCGTGACCACTCTGTTTTAATAATCTATCTGCGACGTATTCTATGTATTCAGACATTTTATCTGAATTCATACCAATTAAACTACACGGGAGTGCATCCGTTATAAACTGTTTTTCAATATAAACTGCATCTTTAACAATTTGTTCAATTATACTTTGACTCGGTTTATGTTTTAACATTTTGAATAGTTCAATAGCAAATTCTAAATGTAAACCTTCATCTCTACTTATAAGTTCATTACTAAAGCATAGACCAGGAAGCAATCCTCTTTTTTTCAACCAGAAAATAGCACAGAAACTACCTGAAAAGAATATACCTTCTACACAAGCAAATGCTAATAAGCGTTCGCCAAAGGATCTATCCTTGCTAAACCATTTCATAGCCCAGTCAGCTTTACTTTTAATACATGGTATAGTTTGTATAGCTTCGAAGAGATTCTTTTTCTCTGTAGAGTTTTTTATATACTTATCTATAAGTTTACTGTACGTTTCACCATGAACCATTTCGTTATGTTCTTGGTACGCATAGAATGATCGAGCCTCCGTATATTGAACTTCACTTGCAAAATTATCGTTCAAGTTTTCAAATACTATACCATCTGAACCTGCAAAAAAAGCAAGAATATATTTAATAAAATGTTGTTCATTTTCACTCAGGTTTACCCAATCATCCATATCTTTAGAAAAATCAATTTCTTCAGCCGTCCAATTAGACATCTGAGCCTTTTTATACATAGTCCATAAGTTTTCATGTTCAATTGGAAAAACTGTAAATCTATCAAGCGTTGGTAATAACATTGGTTCAGCATTTTCGAGATAATCTTGAAAGTCAAAATAACTCCCGATCAATTCATCGTTCATGAAAATTTGTGGATATACAGATGCTTGAGTACCACATCTTTTTTTTAATTCTTCTTTGTCTACTAAAACTTTTTTGTTTTCTAATTTGTATTCTTTACATAAATCAACTGCTAAGTCGCAGTATTGACATCCTTCTTTGGATAAAATTTCAATCCCCATTGTGCTAATATCTGTAAATATTTTTGTATGAAAACTTTAATAATGATTAATATTTCAGAAATTCAGCCTGGAGAATTAATAAAAGTTCTAGTGAACTTAGAAGACGATATAGAAGACGAGATATACGCTAAAGTAAAGGAAAACAATAGAGATTATGTAGTAGTTTCCTATTATACAGAAACATCGATGACTTATAAAGGTGCAAGATTATACGAGCTTGAAGATAATGATGAACTTGTCCAGGAAGAAAATTTATCAGAACACCACCAAACAAATAACTATTTTAAAAACGTAAAAGACAATTTATACTGTATCATAGATGAAATAGACTCTGAAGAAGAGAGTGATATTATAGATGAATCTGATGATAGTGGTAGCGACCTTGAAGATTTTATTGTTTCTGATTCAGAAATAGACGGTGTTGTTATACCACCTTCTAATAGTAGAATTATAGATAAAGAATGGAAAGAATGGGAACCAAGGAGTCCGGGGTCTTTAAGATATAAGCAAATGGTTGATAATATAGAATCAATAGCGAGAGTACAAGCAGATGATCTAAATTTTTAATACCTAAGTGCGAAATTAAAATTTATTATTTTTAAGAATATAGTGTATAATGGATCTGACTACTATATGGTCTGTCGTAGACAAACTACAAAATAAACAAGTAATAACAAAGTCGATCAATATAAATTTATGTAAAGAATGTCAAAACGTTAAAGTAATTTCAAAAGAGGGTATACCAACATGTTCACAATGTGGTTTAGTAGATACACTATTTATAGACGAAAACCCAGAATGGACGAGTGGTATAACTGATGATGGTAGGGTAAACGATCCAGCGAGATGTGGTAATCCTAACGCAAACCTTGAACTTTTTTCAGAATCATGGGGTAAAGGTACAATTATTTCTACACAGAGTTCTTCGTCGTATGGAATGAAGAGGTTAGCAAAAATAAATTTCCATCAATCTATGAATCATAAAGATAGATCATTATACCATGCTTATAAAGATATAGAAGAAGCATGTATATCTTTACCTGATAATGTTTTAAAAGATGCAAAAATGATGTATAAAAAATTTAATGATAAAAAATTAACAAGGGGTGCAGTCCGTCTAGGTATAAAAGGAAACTGTGTTTTATACGCGTGTAGAATGTACAAAGTATCGCGTTCGACGAAAGAGATCGCCGATATGTTTTGTATACATTCTAAAGATATAAGTAGAACATCATATCTTTTCAAGGAAACGATATTGGGTAAAACAACAAAAAATTATACAACTTTACCTAACGATGTTATGCAAAGATTACTAAACTCGTTTGATGTTTCTAGAGAAGAACGTTTGAAATGTAATAGAATGTCTATAGACCTTGAAAATTGTTCACAATTAATGAGTAAAACACCTAATAGTGTTGCATCAGCTGTAATTTACATTGTTTTTAAAAATAAAATTAATAAAAACGAAATATGTGAAAAATGTTCAGTTTCTATACCAACTATAAATAAAATTGAAAATATTATAAAAAAATACTTAGAGGATAAAGTTTAACTATATAGTATATAATGTCCGAATCTAATAATAGACCAACTCGCGTTTTTATAAGCACGCCATGTTACGGTGGTTTATGTTTGGAAAAATATATGATAGGTATAGTCAAACTCCAACTTGAATTAATAAAAGAAGGTATACAGATGGTTTTGGATACCACAGAAAATGAAAGTTTAGTACACCGTGCTCGTAATGTTGCAATAGGTAGATTTATGCAAAAATCAGATTGTGATTTTTTCATGTTCATAGATGCAGATGTAGATTTTGATCCTAAATCAGTCGTTAGACTTATTCGTTCGGGTCACGAAGTTTCTGTTTCTATATATCCTAAAAAAGTTGTTATGTGGGATCAGGCTAAAAATGCAATTGATAAAGGTGATGAACGCGATTTATCAATGCTCTCATCCAGTTTAGTTGCTAATATAGGAGCTACAAGTAGAACGGTTGAAAACGGTTTTATAGAAGTACTCGACGGTCCAACTGGATTCATGGTTATTAGTCGAAAGGCTCTTGAAAAAATGCACGAACACTATACGGATTTAAATTGTAAAAACGATCATCAAAATCGAGATTTTGATGAATATTGTGCTGTTTTTGATTGTATGATTGATCCGGATAACCGTAGATACCTTTCCGAAGACTATGCTTTTTGTAGACGATGGCAACAAATTGGGGGTAAAATATTCGCAGATGTTCAAACTACCTTAGGACATGTAGGTAACTTACCATTTTTTGGATGTTTAGAAGAAAGGCTTAAGGCTTAGACTATAATGTAATAATATGAAGTTTGCAACTATAATAGTTACTCGGAGTAAATCATGTCACGTAAAAACTTTACACAGTATTCTTAGATTTAATTTAATATGTTTACAAAACCACTGTCAAAATGAGGTAGTCTTTGTAAATGATGATCCGTATGATAAAGCAGATATAATTGCAAAATATATAAAAACGCACGAAAGATTACTTTTTATAGATTTCGGTATACAAATCGATGATAATAGTTTACAAAAATGTTTTGACAAGCTTGAAAGTTTTGGATGTTTAGTTTTTCCCGGTGTATTAGAAGGTATAGATTGGGGTATGTTTAAGTCTAAAGTAAAAAACGGATGTAAAGAACCTGTCGAACAGTTCGGTTTACATTTTGACACTGAAGTTGCTACTAAAATTAGTTCGGAGTATTATAACGTAAAAAAAACGTCTTCTAAATGCTGGTTATTAATGTCTAAAAATGTTATTAAACACATAAAAGATAAAAAAGGTAGTTCGTATAAAATTTTTCCTAAAATGGAAACGATGTTTAGTAAATTTCAAGAATCCGGTGTCAAAATTGTTGCGTATCCTAAATCTAAGTTAATCATGACTTATAATCATGAGTGTATAAGTAATATTTTAAACGCCGCCGGTGTTAAAAGTAATTAAAGAATATAATAAAAATATAAAACAGAATGAACCGGATATTTCTAAAGAAGGATGATCCTCTTTACAAATATACGATACACTTTATGGAAGAATCTTGGGGTACCAAAGGTAAAGGTATATTTCCCGGATGTCAACCTATTTCTATAGAAAGGAAACATTTCGGTATTTTATCGAATAACGATTATGTTGTTTGTGAGAAAACAGATGGAACGAGATACATGATGATTGCCATACAAGCTGGAAACCAAAAGACTTGTGTATTTATAAACAGAGCGCTTGAAATGTTTACCGTACCATTAAATTTTAGGACGGTCGTATTTAAGGGTACTATACTTGAAGGTGAATTGTACGAAAATACATTCATGATTTATGACTGTTTAATGAATTGTGGAGAAGTCGTAGGTAATCAGAATTTACTTGATCGTTTACAACACTGTGAAAAAGTCGTGAAAAAGTCATTAATTTTAACTACAGATACCATTTCATTAAAAGTTAAAAAATTTCATTTACACGATGACTTTAAGGAGTTTATGGATAAGTATCTTCCAAAAATAAAACAAGAAATGGATGGTCTTATATTTACACCAGTAAATGAACCTATTCGTATTGGAACACACGAAACAATGTTTAAATGGAAACCGAGAAATAAAAATACAATTGATTTTCTCGTAAAGAAGGAGCCAACTGTAGAAACTCCAGGGTGTGTACCCGGTACACACGTCTATAAATTATACATTCAAGATAGAGGCAAACATATATTTGAATCTTCTATACCAATAGATAGAACAAAAGATTATAAATGGTTAAAACACGGTGATATTGTTGAGTGTATGTACGTAACATGGGAGGATGGTCCATTTTGGTGGAAACCTATTAAAAAAAGAACAGATAAAACGTTTCCAAACAGTAGACGCACGTTTTACAGAACATTAGTAAATATAAAAGAGAATATTAACATGAAAGAGTTTTTAGATTGTAGACCAGGACGAAATGATTATCTTCTTTAGGAAAATTATGAAGTTTACCTAAATTATCATCGTCTTGGATGAACCAATCATTATTTATTTTTTTAGTAGACATGTAATGACCACCATACTGAATACCTTTATGAATTATTGTAGATTGTAACTCGTACACATTATCCCCTATTTTCAATTCTTCGTCAATTTTTACGTAACTTTTTTTATCGAATGATACAATAAATATTTGAGGGTATTTTGAAAATATATTTCTCGTCGTAGCAACGTGGTGTTTTTTACCTGCATCATCTACATAACCCTCTATTACATTCCATTTACTACTTTCGTTTATCATTGTATTTATATTTTTTACTTTGTCTTTCACGTTTAAAATATAAACACAAAACGGTATTTTTGATACATTTTTACTAACCGGTGATATAGTTATTTGTGTAGTCTCTCCATAAACAAGATCTTTTATACGAGGGTAACCTTTTTCAAGTATATCTATTAAACAAAATAGAACATCCTGTGTATCATGAGGCATACCGATTATGAATCTCGGAAATAAATTTACAAATTCTAATAAGACGGGTCCTAAACTAAAAACTTTAGTTTCCTGTGTTGAAAAATATAAACGAACAAGTTTTTCGTAAGATTTTGTAAAAGTACATTCACCTACGTAAGTAGTATCTAATATATGAGATGATATCTCTCGTATATGCAATAAAACCTGTATAGCCGAATTAAAATAACAGGTATTTCCTAAATTACTAAAACCATGCATATAAAAAAAGGTGATAAAAAAGGCTTAAGAAGAAGACGCGATTATAAAAATGTAAACAAAATGGACGTACATAAATTGTGTGATGCTATAAAACCCATAGTCGATAAATATAAAGATGAGGAAAACATTGAAATGGAGTTTCGTTTAGGGAGATTCAACGGAACATTTTTTGATACTAATATTGGTGATAAAACATACGCTGATTTTATAAGAGGTTTTTCTTCTTATACCGGTTGGGAAACGATAGAAGAAAATACATACGATGTTTATTCACGAGAAGACAATAACATTAGATTGACTGTCGATAATAAAACTGGTGAAGATACTCTTATAAAAAAGGAACGTATTGAAAACATTGATTTTAAAAATTTAAATAAATCACCTTTTGATATTCGTTTCAGCGTTTCCCGAGAAACACCTATCAACGATGAAGAGTATGATAATAACGAATGGCACAGAAACATAAAAAAAGAAAGGTGTTCGTATATCAGGAAAAATTTATCAATTGATAGAACAGTTACCGCGGGTGAGACTCTAGATAAGGATTCAGAAGTATCAACTATATATCAACTCGAACTTGAAATTATAGACCCTAAAAAAGTAAATGATATCGATACTTTATTTAACATTTGTCATAAAATAAAAGATATTTTTAATATGTTGGATACTTATAAATGTTAATTATTGTATTACTATTTATTTGTGTATTTATACACGTGATTAGCGATACAGATAAAAATGATAGAATAACTATACTAGGTTATTCCCCTAAACATTTTTACGTATCGAATGGTAAATCATACGAAATGTTCCATAAAATGAAATCTAACGGTGTAATAGATCAATCTTTAAAATATTTCGTAATGAAAGAAGATAAATTATTAGAATTAGAAGTAAAATCTATATGTTCACAGGTATCTCGTAAAGTTGAGGCGTTTAAAATTTCTGATGAGATAAAAAATCATTTTCTTGGTTACGATTTTTCATATCATGGTAAACATTTAAAACAGATATCAGAACCTGAAAAAATTATAAATGAAAATATAAAATGTTCATAAAATAAAACATCATTCTTCTATGTTTTGCAGATTCAATTCTTTGAAAATTGTCATATATATACATTATTAATCCTTTATCATGGAATTCCCTGTTTGTTTCAATATATAATTTGGGATCTTCACAGTTCATAAATTCGTCGTTTAAGTAATACTCCTTTTCTAAAAATGATATTGTAGTATTTTTATCTTTTCTATAAATTGTAATGTAATCTAATATAGTATAGTATATTGCATCTATAACGCTCGACAAAATATGATTATTATCAGTTATTTCAACATCATTTTGTCGGACGCGAATACACAGTAACCGTCTCGGGTTTTCCATGGTTTATTTATTTTTTGTTTTTATTCTTTAATGCTTTATTTTCAAAATTTGCATATATACTGTTTAATAATTTATTATTGTTATTTGATTTTGATTTCGAGTTCGAGTTAGAGTTCGAGTTCGAGTTCGAGTTAGAATTGAAGTTCAAACGTCGGACAGCTGTATTCTTTTTTGGGGACATTGATATTTTCTTTATCGGTGCTCTTTTTATAACCCTTGGTTTTGATATCACGACTTTCTTTTTTACCACTGGTTTTGGTGGTACGACTCTTTTTTTGTTTAAGGGTAAAGGAGGTTTACTTTGTAATTCTCTTAGCGTTTGAATGTAATTTACAACTCTAGAACTATTAACAGCGGGTGTTTTTTGTAAAGACATTATAAAATTAACAACTTTATTAACGGTATTTTTTCCAAATTTACCGTATATTTTATTAGCTTCTTTTTCTATTAATAACTTTTTCAAATCCTGTTGTTTATTAAGTTTCCAATTTTTTACCATTGTTCTTTTAGTATCATTTGCGACCATTTTTTTCAAAACACCGTCACGGGATACAAAATTTTTATTCTTTTCGAGTTGAGTAAGTTTATTTTTAACATCGCGAACATCTTTATTAATATTTATTACGTTTCCGTATTTCTTCATCCATGTTTTACCGTAAAGTTTAATGATATCATTTTTAATACCGTTTACGTTAAGTTTACGTCTTATATTAGTAGGTTTTCTATTTTCTTTTTTCTTAATGTTTAGTAACATTTTTTCCATTTCATTCGCGAGTGCGTTTGGTGAATTTGGTGTTTTAATATTATTTTTATTTTGTAGTTTTTGACACAAAACCTTTACAGTATCTGTATCGTTTACCGATATACCTCTTGATATTGCGAGTGTTACTAATTGTTCTTTTTTCAATTCACGACACAGTTTATCGTTGATTTTATAATCAGAGTTACCCTTTTCTAATTTATCGAGTGCTTTACATATATCTTCTTTTTTATTTTTATTTTTTACACCAACAACTCCTAATTTTTTAGAAACTTCTAATAAAACTGGTTTAGTAAGACGCTCGCATTTACGTCCTCCTATTTTCATTACACCGTCTTTATCGTAAGTAATTTTTGTATTTTGTACTTTACTTTTTTTCGTGGGTTTTCGTTTTGGTTTTTTGAAACAACAATCATACCCTTGTGGATTCTTCCTAACTTCAAACCCTTCGTTACATGGTGGTCGTCTATTCTTAGGACACGTCGAAGCCCTTGTTTTAAGTTTTTGGAGTATTTTTTTACCCGCGTTAACATTTTTGTTAACCAAACCTAAAGTATACCCATTATCGTGTAATTTTTTTACAAGTTCTACACCATAGGAATACGCACGTTCAAGATCATCGGGGTTAGATTCACCTTGTATTTGAACAATACCCGATCCCGCCTTACCTGTTTTTGTTGTAAAGATAAAAGCATGTTCCTTATATTTTAAATAAAGAAATGGGGAAATTTCAGGTTCGTATTCTATAAAAGAAACTCCCCATATACGCATTTGTTGAAAATCTTGGGTCATTTTAGATAATTGAAAATTTGTATTTGTTAAAAATTGACCTCCTATATTATTATAAAATATATCATTGTACAAAAAACCCTGTTTTTGTGTGTACGTATCTATTATATATTTTTGCAAGGATTCGGGTTGTTTTTTAAGATTTTTCGAACCTAGAAACCCACCAGAAAAACGAATTTTTCCATTTTTATATATGTTAAAGCTGAAATTCTTTTTTTCGACACCGTCCATAACGTACCCGGTAAATTGTGCAGAAGAGAAATTTTTATTTAAATCACCTTTTAAACCAAAATCTTTAGTGTGTATAGCGCCAGTTTGAAATCTTCCGTATATACCTTTTATTTCATTAACATCTACGGTTATTCCACCTGTTATTGGTGCATGTCCTTTTGGTTTTTGTTTTAGAATATCTTTGATATCGAGACGCGATTCATCTTTTGTAAATAATCTATTCACGACACCGTTGTATATACCCGGTCTAAATTTACCTACACGTAGTTCTGTAAAAACAGGCACGTTTTTCGACTGTGTGGAAACGAGTGTATTTGAACGTTTAATTTCCACATTGGAATTTCTAACGAATTGTCGAGGATCCATACTTATACTAGTCTGAGATTTTTAATCAATTAAAAAAATAATGTGAGACATCGTATCCCTTTTCATTTTCTTGTACGATTGGTGCTGCACCATAGACCACATATTTGTCTTTAAAATTGACTGGTCGGTCTAATTTTTCGGGATTATTTATAATCCAATAATCATTTTTCTCTTTCTTTACTTCGATATCACGCACGTAGAATGAACCACCATAAAAATCCTGATTAAAATTTGGCATCTGAATACTCTCTTCTCTACAGAAATCTTTGAGTTTAGACCTAAATAAGTCTAATGGAAATTTTACATTCCGATTTATGGTTATAAGATCGTCTCTTTGTAAGTATTTTTCCAATGGGTTCGTAGCTGCAGCTATTTGTTCCCGGACTTTAAAAAAGTAACTTGGTAAAACATTCCATATATCTTGATCCTGATATTTTTGTGCATATTCCAAGTACCCACGTAAACATTTTTGAATAATTTTTGGCATTTCTAATTCTAATTTCGAATCAAGAGTGGGATCAGTATCACTTTCACGAACTTGTTTACCAAAATGAAACGTAACGAGACGACGAAGAATACTTCCCGATTTATCTTTCCATTGTGGTACTTCATTACCTCCCAAAATACCGGGTACTTTCCACACAAAATTTTTAGCTTTCTCGCATTTTACTGCTATAGAAACTTCTTCACCCGAAACGATCGATTGAAACTCCGCTTGTTCTAGCTGTAAATCACCTTTAATTTCAGGTGCAATATACATTAACGCATCATGGATAGATGATAAACCGAATTTTTTTTCAACATTGTTAGAAAGAGTTTTAATATCATCAACTTCGTAAAATTTACGAAACACTTTTGTAATTAGAGTCGACTTTCCTGAACGTGCTATACCCTTCAGGAAAGGTATAACTTGCCACTTATCGAGTTCATTTAGTTCGAAACATAAACGACCTCCTAGGATGTACATCCATTTTATAACATCTTCTTCGTAATCTTGATACTTTAGAACACTATCGAAATAAGGTGTAGGTATATCTTCCCACTTATCAAGTTTACTGAAATCTTCAAATTCTATATCAAAGTATTTACAGCTTACAAGCGTCGGATCTAACGACGCGGCTTCTTTTGAAGTGTACGGGTAAAAAGCAGTATGCCACAATCCTGTAGTATCTGACCAAATCGAACCAATAAAAATACCATTTTTAAATGACCATACACGTCTGTTTTTCTTTATTTCGGGAAATTGCATGTCGTTACAATCTGTCAAATGTTTTATAATTTGCGAAAACATAGCAGTACCGTTAGACGATGTTAAATCTTTCCATAATTCAAACCATTCTTCTTTACCGGCAATTCTATGAACATATTGTTTTATCTCTTCCTCTTGTTTCCACGCCCTTGTATCATAACCTTCAATCGTTTTAATTTGTCGACATATATACCCCTTGTAACGCCTAGTATTATTTTTATAAAGGGAATCGAGAATAGCAAGTACCGTTTTTTGAAAAACGTTAAGTTCATCAAAATCGGGCATGGAACACCTAAAAAGCGACGGGTTTGTGCTAAGTTCGAGGGGTACCATAGTTGGATTATTACGTCTATCATGCACACGGTTCGTACTTAAAACGATATTCCAAGTGTCACACACGTGATCGGTCAGACGACTTAGTCTAAAAGATACACTCAAATCGTCTGTATTACCTTCGTCACTTGAAAGTATACCTAACAATTTACCGCGATTAAAGTACCGTCCCATTTTTTCTAAAATTTGTCTATACATGTTTGATTTTGCTTTCATATCAACGTACTTTGGTTGTTTTGTTTCAGGATCGAGTTCGCTTTCGGTAAAGAATATATTATAGGCGAGTTCAACTGGACTTAACGTGACGAGTTCTATATTATTTTTATCAGGAGATAAACCAAGTTGTTTTTCTTCATGTTTTAACATCCTTATTAATTGTTCTGGATTGAGATTGTCTATTTGATTGGCCATATCTCTATAGAAGGCTTCTTCATGGTCTGCATCCGGACTAATGTATAAGGTATCCGAGTTCATTTATAATTATTACTTACTATTTTTTTATACCTGTTTTTGTAATTGACTTAACAACTTTATCATAATTTTGTTCTGAACTTCGAGTTGTCTCGATATATTTACCAGTGCCGAACATACAGTTTCACCTTCTTCGTTTACAAGAACTGAACTTAAAAGGTTACCTAATCTATCGAGACTATTATCTTCAAATTCAGAATCTATATCGGAATCGTCATAAATAACACCTTCTAATTCATCGACATCTGGGAGTTCGCCTCCGACTGTAGATAGTTCATCTTCTTCAATATTCGATCCAGTTTCGGATCCAGATTCAATTTCAATAGTTTCGTCGACACTTTCTTCGTCGACATTTTCAAGTTCTGGTACAGGTTCGTTAGACATTTATATACATCAGGAAAAATCAAATCGAGTTTTTTCGCGGAAACGTCCGAAAAAAAATCTCATGCTATAGTACAAAACAAACAAAATGGCCGGTGGTCTCATGCAACTCGTCGCCTACGGCGCCCAAGATGTCTACTTGACTGGTAACCCAAAAGTCACTTTTTTCCAGGCGGTTTACAAACGCCACACAAACTTTGCGATGGAAACCATCGAACAAACTATGAACGGTACGGCCGGGTCCGGGGGCCGCGTCTCCATCACGGTCGCCAGAAACGGTGATTTGATCGGCGACATGTTCCTCGAAGCGACTACGGTAACTACTAATATGAGTAACAAATCTGGTGCCACTGTGGATTCTAACTGGATCGCCGAGCGTATTGTCTCGACTGCGGAATTGTCCATTGGTGGTCAAAGAATTGACAAGCACTACCAAAGATGGTGGAGATTGTACTCTGAATTGTACTTGAACGAAGGGTCCAAGCTCAACTACGGTAAGATGACGACTAACCCAGCCGGGGGTGTTGCCAAGCAAGTTTACTTGCCACTCATCTTCTTCTTCAACCGCAACCCAGGATTGGCCTTGCCATTGATTGCTTTGCAATACCACGAAGTCAGAATCGACATTGACTTGTCCTCTGAGTATGACACGCACGTGAGTGGCTTGAAGGTGTGGGGTAACTACATGTACCTCGACACTGAAGAGCGCAGACGATTCGCGCAAAAGGGTCACGAATACTTGATCGAGCAAGTTCAGCACACTGGTACCGATGCCTTGGAGGCGGGTGGTACTAAGCAAGTCAGATTGTCCTACAACCACCCAGTCAAGGAATTGGTCTGGTGTGTCACTGACGGTGTTTCCACTCAATCCAACTTGTGGAACCTTGGTACCTCGACGGATGCGGCGAAGGTTGCAATTGCTTCGGGTCAAGTCACCGATTCTAATTGCCAGACAATGACTTCTTCTACATGCGGTGTCCCACAGTTCATCACCGGTGACCTCGGGGGTTCGGTGGATTACGTCGAAGAAACTGTCGGTGCGTTGAAGAGTGCCAAGTTGGTCCTCAACGGCCAAGACAGATTCAAGGAGCAATCCGGTAAGTACTTTAACCAAGTGCAACCATTTGTCCACCACACTGGTTCGCCATACGCGGGTGTCTACTCGTACTCCTTTGCGCTCAAGCCAGAAGAACATCAACCAACTGGTACGTGTAACTTCTCCAGAATCGACAACGCGCAAATGTCGGTTACTTGCAATGCCTTGGGTGACCGTGCGGCTCTCGCCCTCCAAATGTTCGCGGTCAACTACAACGTTCTCCGTGTGCAATCCGGTATGGGTGGCCTCGCCTTCTCCAACTAAGCATTTCTTAGTTTATTGAGTTTAGTAAAAAATAAAATTTAAAAAATAAATAAAAATAAAATTTAGATTTTAAAATTTAGACCAAATTTTAAAGTTTAACCTTAAAATACTTTTGTATTCGTTTACCTATTGGTTGTGACATATTAATACTGATTAGAGTTTAACGCCCAAAACACGACGCAGTTTTTGCATTATTTTAGGGTCCGGAATTGATTTACCCAATTCGTACGACGAAATTATGTCTGAAGATACGTTTATGAGATTAGCAAGTTCCTTTTGTGTATACTTTTTTGCGACACGTGCCCGTTGGATTGTTAGACCCGTTTCTTTACTGACCTTTTTGTGTGTCCCTAACTCAGTTTCATCAAGTTTTTGTTCCGGTGATTTACCTGAATATTGACTCCGTTTAGGTAATTTGATTTCTTGACCCATGAACTTGACGTATTTTTCCTTCTCTTTTTCTTTAGTAACACTTTTACCGTTTATGGTAACTTCATCCCAATCTTGGTGGAACATGTTTTATAGTATAAATACTTAAAATTTTAAGTATATCTTAGGTTAATGGAACCAACATACACATTTTTAATAATTTTTGGAACTGTGTGTGGTTCGTGTATGTTGTTTAATCCAGTGATTAAATGTTACTATTACTGTTTTCCGTATAAAAAGGAACACGTTGTCGAAATATAAAGATTTTATTGTATATACTAGTAAGTATGATAGAAGTCTACACAGACGGAAGTTGTCTAGGAAACCCCGGTCCCGGTGGTTGGGCGTATATTATAGATGACTTTATAGGTCGAGGTGGTGCTAAGGTAACCACAAACAATATAATGGAAATGACCGCGGTCATAAAAGCACTCGAAAAGTGTATAGAATTAGGACACGATACTGTAACTGTATATACCGACAGTAATTACGTAAAAATGGGATTACTCGAATGGTCTAAGAATTGGGAACGTAACGGTTGGAAAACGAGTAAAGGCGAGCCCGTAAAGAATAAAGATTTATGGATACACATGTTATACCTATTGCGTAAAATTGAGTTTGTTGATATAAAGTGGGTCAAGGCACACAATGGTAACGAAAAGAACGAGAGTGTCGATACACAAGCAAGGGAGTATGCCTATTTATTTTCTAAGAAAGAGTAATGGGAGACGATACTTCAGAACAACATCACTGGTGTCCAAAACAAGAACAACTCCTAATCCGATGGGCCGAAAAGGCTGCCGGGTACCGATGGTTACACAATCACGCGCGTATGTTTTATAAGAAACAAAACGATTGGTTATCGTACCCGTGTATAGTTATATCGAGTATTACCGGTGTCGGTGGTTTTGCGGTTTTAAGTCCGAGTGATCAAAACATGTCCACGGAACAAAAACAAAAAATTGTTATTTTTCAATACTTTTTCGCGTTTATGAATGTTATTGCTGGTATACTTACATCGATATCAAAGTTTAACAACTCTTCGCGTATGATGGAAGCACACTCGGTCATGTCTATTCAATATTCAAAATTTTATAGGAACATTGATATGGAATTATCACTCGAAACGAAATACCGCGAAGACGTTTTAGATTTCGTGAATAAAGTGCGTTTAGAATACGATCGATTACTCGATGAAGCGCCCGATATACCTTCCGAGACTATCAACGCGTTTAACGAAACGTTTCCCGATAAAGAAAATAAACCTGACGTGTGTAACGGGTTAAGTATAATTTCAAACAATGCTCTAATTAAACAAGACGATTCGCGTGTATCAAAAGCTATAAAAAAATGGGTGATACGTCCAAAAACACCTGATACTATATTACCAAGTCCAAGACAATCGATAGATTTGGAATCTCACCCTTCGTGTGGTATATAAAGATTAAACTATATTACATAGTACAATACAAATGATTGAATACAAAGAGTATGTTTTACGATTAATAAAAGTTGTGTTTGGCTTAAAGTTTATGGTCGATGTATAAATATGATCCTATAGCTCAGTTGGTTAGAGCGCGGTGCTTATACACTACTAAGTATACCTAAGTGATTTTATCGTCACAAATGCAACGCCGAGGCCGCGGGTTCGACCCCCGCTGGGATCACACCTACCTTTTAACGTGTTAAAGATATACCACGTTAAAAAGTAAATGATTAGAGTTTCTTCAATTCCCCCATCCCCTGAAAACAAACGTAACCAAATACGTAAGAACATTCTCGAAGGTACGTATAATAAAAAGGTAAATATTGCGTTTCAAACGTTCGAAAACCCGCGTCTTCAGTTTAGGTTTGCGGAAGCACTCGACGAGGCCGATGAAAAGTGTTACGTTTCGGGAACATCAGAAGAGTGTTTTGCGGCATGGCAAGAAGTTGATGAACTCGAAGATTCGTTGATGCGTCTCGGTGTAGAAGTATTTCAAAACTATAGTATGCGATACGGGTCATTACTCAGACGAACATTCAAACTTAGATGGAATGTTCGTAACGTCGAGGACCATCACGTCATACCAAAAGAGTTTAAGAGTCACCCGATTGTTGAAAAGGTTAAGTACGATATCCACGCGAGTGAGAATATAATCATGTTACCACGTGAAATTGGTAATTTACGTGAGAATAGAGTAACACATAATGGACCGCACCCTAAGTATAATAAGTTTGTTGGTATAGTACTCGATTCAATGGTACACATAGAGAATCCCGAACCAGAATTTAAACAGTTTGTTGACTTTTTAAAGATTGGGTGTCGGTTTCGTCCACAAGATATACCTTGGAATTGATATATTTACCAACCATACTCGAGATCGTCAGTGGTTGCGGTAGGGTACCGTTTCGAAAAGAACTTACGTCGACCCCAATTACTGTGACCGATTGTACTGTTATGCGTACGGTCAATGTGTAAACAATGTCGAAGATCTTTATAGTAAACACGTGCCCCTCGCGCAATAATATCTTCGTGTTTCATATCGACATGGTTATCAATGGGAAAAAAGTGTTTGTAGTATCTTTTCATGTTATCGACGTGTACGAGGTAACACTTGGTACTTGAAATCCACTTAACGCGTTCGAGACCATTTTTATCACGCTTTTCTTCATCGGGGTACCGCGATAAACAATGGAAGAAACACATTTCAAAATCGTCACCTTTCTTATTGATAACATCTTGGATTTCTCGGTAAACACGTTTATCTTTTATAACAACATTATCTTCAAAAATAACGGCATATTTGAGGTTTTGCTCGAAACACCGTCTGTAAAAGTCCATGTGTCCCATGTAGCACCCAATAGCCCCTAAATTGAAATAGGTAATATCGGGGCGTGTTTTGTTTTCGTTATAGTGGAGTTTTAAAGCCTCGCGGTAATACACTGGATCAATAATTTTCTGATACTTTTTAGCGTTTTCAAGTTTCCTGGTATCTGTTCCGTATATGATTTCTAACGGTACGGATTCATCGTAATGGTTAATAAACTTTTCGTGTCGGTCGGCTGATGTTTCCAGGGTAAGGAGGAAACACTTATACTCTGGATTTCGAAGGGAACGACGTAACAAAAGTGTAACGAGTACCAGTAGAAGAATTATAATTAAAATCGGAATGAACATTCTTACTTAAAGAGTACAGACATTATAATTTTGTGATGCCGTGGCCGAGTGGTCTAAGGCGCCAGATTAAGGCTCTGGTTCGAAAGAGCGTGTGTTCAAATCACACCGGCATCACCGTGCGATAGCTCAGTTGGTAGAGCATTGGATTGTAATTGTAATGAATTATTATAACTATTCGTTTAGTTGCTAAACTCCAAATGTCCCGAGTTCGATCCTTGGTTGCGCGACCCCGTCTCTCGTAACTCAGTTGGTTAGAGTGTGCGACTGTTAATCGCGAAGTCACCGGTTCAACTCCGGTCGAGAGAGGTTTTACAAATTTAGCAAACGATCGCAGGTTCGAACCCTGTCGCGAGCATATTTCTCTAGTCGAGCTCGTGTGGCCAAGTGGTAAGGCATTTGCTTTGTATTTTAACA
>Ga0213862_10000259_pt1 | contig 23339 bp, 33 predicted proteins | sample PICome_7_FD_160092 | JGI IMG/M metagenome (GOLD analysis project Ga0213862, IMG submission 160092) | Coastal seawater microbial communities near Pivers Island, North Carolina, United States - PICO266 | ecosystem: Environmental > Aquatic > Marine > Coastal | place: USA: North Carolina... | reverse complement strand
TAGGATATTCATATTTTGATAGATATGAAAATTACCTAATGACTGATAAGATTGATGCAGGTTTTCAAATAACTTCAAAGTCGAAAGAACTTCAACATAGAATAGAAATCAATAAAGTTATGTTAGGTGAGACAAGTGAAGAACACAAGTTCTGGAATAATTGGTTATCAATACAACATGCAGAAATGATATTAAACTCTAAAAATATAAAAAATTATTCGTTTCTCAATGTGCCAGAAATAGCACAAGAAACAAAACCTGACTTGATCGAAATGCAAAACTTTATCGATCATATCAAATTAACATTTAAGGATTATGCTTTGGACAAAGAACACCCAGGAATTGAGACTCATCAGTTGCAATCAGAACAACTTTATAGTACAATAACACTATGAGTTATGTCGATGCCATACATGATAAGTCTGCGGAACGAATACATGTCGTAGAACGTACCCCTGAGGGTAACAGAGAGTTTAAGGAATATCCTACTAACTACGTTCTATATTACGAAGATCACAAAGGCAAACATCGATCACTTTATGGCACACCTGTCAAAAAGTTTTCGTCACGTAAACAAGCAGAGTGGGAGAAAGAGAAACGCATCCACGGTAAGAAACGTCTGTTTGAAGCAGATATTCCGATCGTCTTCAGATGCCTTAGTGAAAACTATCTGAAGGTTGATGCCCCTAAACTGCATACGTGTTTCTTTGATATCGAGGTAGACTTTGATCCTAGTAGAGGATTCTCTCCTCCAAGTGATCCATTCAATCCTGTGACTGCTGTTAGTCTATACTTAGACTGGCTTGATCAGTTAGTATGTCTTGCAGTTCCCCCTAAGCATATGACGTATGAGACTGCACAAGAAGCAATCGCAGAGTTCCCTGATACTATGTTGTTCAGAACAGAGAAAGAATTGTTCGATGCATTCTTTTCTTTAATCGAAGATGCAGATGTGTTGTCAGGTTGGAACTCAGAAGGATATGATATTCCGTATATGGTCAATCGTGTTACACGTGTGATGTCTAAAGATGATACACGTAGATTTTGTCTGTTAGGGCAATATCCTAAGAAACGTAAGTATGAACGATTTGGTAAAGAAGAAGAAACGTTTGACTTAGTTGGTCGTATTCACTTAGACTATCTACAACTCTATAAGAAGTACAACTATGAATCTCGCCATAGTTATAAACTAGATGCAATTGGTGAAATGGAAGTTGGTGAAAAGAAGACTGAGTATGAAGGGTCACTAGATCAACTGTACAACAAAGACTTTAAAACATTTATTGAATATAACAGACAGGATACATTACTGCTTAAGAAACTAGATGATAAGTTGCAGTTCTTAGAACTTGCTAATCAACTGGCGCATGAGAATACTGTATTGCTTCCAACTGTTATGGGCTCAGTTGCTATGATTGAAATGGCAGTAATGAATGAAGCACATGAACGTGGTATGGTAGTCCCCAACAAGATAAGACAAAACATCAATACAATTAGTGAAGGTCAAGCGGCAGGTGCTTATGTAATGAATCCTAAGAAAGGATTGCATGAATGGATAGGCTCTGTTGATATCAATTCACTATATCCTTCTACGATTCGTGCATTGAACATGGCTCCGGAGACTATCGTAGGACAAGTCAGACAGACTCTTACTGAACAATATATGCAAGAGAAAGGACTGGAACTGGCTAAGAAAAAACCTCGTTATAAAGAGGGCGATGCTCCAGTAGAAGGACCCGTCTTATGGGAGGGACTGTTTAGTTCACTAGAATATACTGCTATTCAGAATCAGGAACGCGGAACAATGCTGACGATTGATTACGAAGATGGCAGAGAAGAACAGATGAGTGCCGCACAAGCATGGAAGATGATTTATGATTCTAATAATCCTTACATCCTTAGTGCAAATGGTACAATCTTTAGATCAGATACTGAAGGTGTAATTCCTGGATTGTTGTCTAAATGGTATTCTGATCGTAAGATTATGCAAGGCAAACTCAGAGAAGCAACTACAAAAGAAGATATTGAGTATTGGGACAAACGTCAGTTAGTTCGTAAAATTTTGCTCAACTCTGCATATGGTGCACTTTTGAATGAGCATTGTCGATTCTATGATAAACGTATAGGACAGAGTACAACACTTACAGGTCGTTCTATCACTAAACATATGTCAGCATTTATCAATGAGATAATGACTGGCAAGTATGATCACACAGGTGACTCAATGATTTATGGTGATACAGACTCTTGTTACTTTAGTGCATGGCCCATGCTCAAAAATGATCTTCCAGCAGACATGTCGTTAGAAGACAAAAAGCAAACGTTTATTGACTTGTACGAGAGTATGTCTGATCAATGTAACGTATCATTCCCGGGCTTTATGGAGACAGCATTTCATTGCCCACGTGAAAAAGGTATGATTATCAAAGGTGGTAGAGAAGTCTGTGGTGACAGAGGATTGTTTATTACTAAGAAAAGATATGCAATCAATATCTATGATGCAGAAAACAAACGTACTGACAAAAATGGTGCGATGAAAGTTAAAGCAATGGGCTTAGACTTAAAGAGAGCAGATACTCCTGCATATGTGCAAGACTTTTTAATGGAAGTTTTAGAAATGACACTATCAGGTAAACAACGTGATGATATCATTGAAAAGATTAAAGAGTTTAAGATATCATTAGGTCAACAGGATTCTTGGACAAAAGGTTCTCCCAAGTCTGTAAACAAGTTAACATATTATACTGAACTAGAAAAGAAATCTAAGACTGGTCGTGCAAACATGCCGGGTCACGTAAGAGCGGCAATGAATTGGAACACACTTAAAAGAATACATGATGACAATTATTCAATGGAGATCATGGATGGATTCAAAGTAGTAGTATGTAAACTCAAAACTAATGCGTTAGGTTATACGAGTATTGCATATCCTACAGATCAACTTAGACTTCCTGAATGGTTCAAAGACATGCCATTTGATGACAACTTAATGGAGTCTACTTTAGTAGATGAAAAGATCAGTAACTTGCTAGGAGTTCTTAAATGGGACTTACGAGCAAACACAGACACTAATTCAACATTTGATGAGTTGTTTAGTTTCGGGTAAATCGCATGTCCAAAACATTTGCTTTACACAATAAATCCAGATATAATACACAGTATATCTACCTAAATACATTACGAGGAGTATAAATGAAAGATAACTTATTAGACATCATCGGTTACACGCATAGTCTAGGCATCATTGATCTAGTAAAGATCGTGGGAACTGATACAGAAACTGAAATTCACGCAATTGCAGAAGATAAATCTGTCATTGTAACAGGCAAAGTAAAAGCACCTGTTGCAGATTTTATCGGAACATTTGGTATGCCGAATCTGACTAAACTAAAAACTATTCTTAGTTTTGATGTTTATAATGATGACAGTGCTGAAATCTCCGTAACAAAAGCAAACAAAGATGGTAATGAAGTACCTAGTGCAATTCACTTTGCAACGAAACAAGGGGACTTTGTTAACGACTATCGTTTAATGTCACAAGCAATTATCGAAGAAAAAGTAAGAAACGTTACTTTTAAAGGTGCTCAATGGGACGTAGAATTTGAACCGACAGTCGCGGGCATCATGCGTTTGAAAATGCAGGCACAAGCAAATGCTGAAGAATTAAACTTCACTACAAAAACAGAAGATGGCGATCTTAAAATCTTCTTTGGTGATCCTTCAACTCACTCAGGTAACTTTGTATTTCAACCTACTGTAACAGGAGAACTTACGAGATCATGGATGTGGCCTGTTAAAGTATTCTTGTCTATTATGGATTTGCCAGGTGACAAGACTGTACGTATTTCTGATCAGGGTGCGGCTCAAATTACAGTAGACAGTGGTTACACAGTTTACGAATATCTACTGCCCGCTCAAGCCAAGTAATTGATTATTCAACGTAGCAACACTCATTGGGAACAGCCCGAGTGGTGGAAGCGGGGAGATAATGTACAACGAGTCTATAGGCGTCAAGGATTGTGCCAAGATATTATAGGGACTCACTATTCATATATCCCTATAGGCAAAGTGGCATCAACATTTATGTCAGAATTCTTAGCACAATTAAAGTGGGTCAATACTGCATATTATTATAATGAAGTTGATAAACGTCGGGCTCCTAAAAAATATATGGTTGTTTTACGAGATCCAGTAGAACGTTGGTGTTCTGGTATTGTAGAATTCTTAGTTAACCACACTAAGTTTTTAGAAGGCGGACATGATCAAGGATGGAACTTGCAAAACAGAGAAACGATAGATTTTATATTTGGTGTTGCAAAGTTTGACAGACACACGTGTCCTCAGGTAGATTATCTGGATGGCTTAGATACAAAAGATTGTGTATTCTTTAAATTAGATAATAATTTTGAAGACACAATAAAACGGTTTGCAGAAAAAGAATTAAATTCGCCCGTAAATGATGTAATTATAAGAGATTTTGCATATAATACATCAGAGAGAAAAACACACAAAACACTTAGGAGTACGATTGATTTTCAAATTAAAAATAATCCTAGGTATATGAGAACGATAAAAGAGCATTTTGTAAATGATATTATATTGTTCGATCAAGTAACATTTTATGAATAGCAAGATTATGGCAGAACAAATCGATCTTTCAAAAGAGCATAAGCCGGATTGGGCTCTGTTCTTACCTGCAGTCAGTAGTTTCTTTATTACAGGCTTAGGTAAGCAACGTTCAGGTGAAGACTATTTCCCACAAGAACGTATACCAGCAGGGTTCAACGGAGACGTAGAACGTCTGAATTTCTTAAACTCTAAAGAAGGTTTGTTCACTTATAAGTGGGGATTGTATTCTGCTGGCCATGCAGACTTAGATGTAACTAAGGACATTCCTGCTGAATCTATCATACGTGATAGAGAAGAGGGTACGTTTATGTTAGGCGACTCGGGTGGTTTTCAAATTATGAAAGGTCAATGGCCTGCTGATTGGAAAGATCCGAATTGTCCTAAAGCACTTGAACAACGTATAAAAGTTCTGACGTGGATGGACACGTATATGGACTACGGCATGTGTTTAGACATACCCTCGCAAACTGTGCAAAATCAACATCTGTTTGACAAGCACGGTATAAAAACCATAGAGGAAGCCGCACTGGCAACGCATATCAACAACGATTACTTTATACATAATCGTAATGGTAACTGCAAGTTCTTAAATGTCTTGCAGGGGTTGAATCATACTCAGTCAGATAACTGGTATGAGGAGATGAAGATGTATTGCGATCCGAATAAGTACCCAGACACTCATTTCAATGGTTGGGCATTCGGTGGTCAAAACAAAATCGACATACATCTTACCTTAAAAAGAATCGTTGGTATTATACATGATGGACTGTTAGAACCCGGAAAGCATGACCTTATTCATTGCTTAGGTACATCTATCTTAGAATATGCTGTCCTGTTCTCTGATATTCAGAAAGCAGTAAGAAAGTATCACAATCCAAACTTGCAGATTACGTTTGATTGTGCAAGTCCTTTCTTTGGTGCGGCTAAAGGGTTAGCATACTTTAACTCTAATATGGAACACAATACTAAGTGGACATACTCTATGGAAAAGACTGCGGAAAGCAAAGACTTTGATCAGGATATGCGTAAATTTAGTGACGCCGTAATAGCAGAGGGCATACATGAAACGTTTGCTGACTCTCCTGTCACTAACGCAATGGTTATGAAGGACCTTTGTTATCGTGGTCATGGTTTCTTAAACAAGCACGGTAAAGAAACCAAGACGAGTTGGGACACACTCAGTTATACATTGCTACAGGCACACAATGTCTATCAGCATATGTTTGCAGTGCAAGAAGCAAACAGAAAGTATGACTCAGGGTGTGTCCCCGCAATGTTAATGAATGAAACATTTGATAGTGTAAGATTCGGAGATGTCGTTGACGAAATCTTTGCACTCAAAGACAGACAAAAATCATTAGATTTGATTGATCAACATAGTAGACTATGGATGCAGATTCAATCAGGATCACAAGGATTTTCAGGTAAAAGGGCTATCAATGCAGGTACAATGTTTGATCAACTCTTTTCTGTAAATGGGTAAATTGATGCTTGACAATAACAACAAAACCAAGTATTATGAGTAATGATAGAAATATTGTTCTGGAGTTTAGTAGTTGTTACATGGGCATCATATGGTATGCATGTAATAAGACAATACATCAGACATCATATTGAGTAGGAGAATAGAATGGTAGAACCAGCAATTAAAAAGCCGAGTTTATTTAGAAGGACAGTTATGTCTTTAGTCTATGCGTGGCGACGTGTAATGGATGTAAAATATAATCCAATCGGTAAAATTCCTGATCCAAGTCTACAAACATATTTTATGCTAGTATTGTTTACTGTATGGAGTGTATGGTTTGGATTCTTAGCATCTAATTACTTAGGTTACTTTAACTACAATACTGTAGTCAGTATTATCATTCACATTTCTATTCTGCTTCCACTAGCATTCACTAATGCAATCTTTGTTGATGCAGAACGTGACGGTCATAAGTGGCTTAAAGAATGGAAAGAAGAACAAAGCAGATACAAGTTAGTGGTCAATAGATTGCGTAAAAAGAATCTGACTATCTGGGACCCTAGCAAGGAAGCATAATGAGAACTATTTGGGTAACATTTACAAAAGAAGGTATACACAAGTATCCGGGTGCGGATACTGATCCTAAGTTAGCAACAGGTGACTGGGACGATGTATCATTCTTGGGTTATCCACATAGACATATTTTTCATTTTAAAGTATGGATCGAAGTCTACCACGATGATAGAGATATCGAATTCATACAGTTTAAACGTTGGTTAGAACGATTGTACAGCAACGATGTCGTTCAACTAGATCACAAATCCTGTGAAATGATTGCAGACGAATTGGCTACTGAAATAAATTATCAGTATCCAGGTCGTTACATCAGAATTTCGGTAGCCGAAGATAATGAAAACGGTTGCGAAATGGAGTATCAGTATAATGACTGATATTAACTTAAATAGTAATATGAGAATACAAGGAATATTACAATGGCAAACCCTAAAACTATTAAAGTTTTTGAGGACCTTGAGGCTTACACAGCCTTCTGTAAAGAATATGGGTATAAGGTTAAGCCCGAATGTCTTTACAACAAGAGCAGTCGCATTTGGCGACTGTACAGTCAACGATATTTGGCAGGGAAACCTGTCAGGAACATGTGGGAGATAGATGGCCAAAAATACCAAAAAAGACGACACTACAAAAGGTAGCAAGAAAATGACTGCTAAAAAAACTGTAGCAAAAAAGGCGCCTGCTAAAAAGCCGGCAACTAAAAAAGCACCTACAAAGACAGTCAAAAAGAAAGCGCCAGTCGCAACGAAGAAAACTGTTGAAAAGGCAGTTGAACAAAAACCCGTCTTGCAAAAGATCGAAATGCCAAAATCTCCTACAAGAGAAAATGGCACAGTAGTCTTAGTAACAGGTGGATTTGATCCTATACATTCAGGTCATTTAGACTATATTGATGCCGCTAAAGAATTAGGTCGTGAGGGATCATGGCATGGTGCTAAAGTAGTAGTTGGTGTCAATAGTGATGATTGGCTTATTCGTAAGAAGGGCAAGTGTTTTATGCCTGTTGAAGAACGAGTGCGATTGTTATTGGCATTGCGTAATGTAGATCAAGTAATCACATTTGATGATTCGGACGATTCCAGCATGAATGCTATCCATATTACTAGACATATGTTCCCGGATGAGCATATAATATTTGCTAATGGTGGAGATAGAACTAGTGCTAACATTAAAGAAATGAACTATCCTGATGCAAATGTATCGTTTTCATTTGGAGTAGGTGGAGATAAAACTCAATCTAGTTCAAGTCTTTTAGGTGAATGGGCGGCTCCTCGTACTGAACGTGATTGGGGTTACTATCGTGTATTGCATGAGTTTGGCAGAGAAGTCAAAGTTAAAGAACTAACTGTTGATCCAGGTCAATCGTTGAGTATGCAAAGACATCAAGGTCGATCAGAGTTTTGGTTTGTTGCTAGTGGTGTTGCTACAGTTTATACAGTAGCATATCCGAATGATCCTAAACGTGATATCGGTGATATCTTAGTTGGTAAGTTTGGTAAACATCAATCAACTTGGATCCCTGTCATGGAATGGCATAGACTAGTAAACAACGAAAGTGAGCCATTAACAATATGTGAAGTTCAATACGGAGACAATTGTATTGAAGAAGACATTGAACGAGTATTTAGACCAAAGACATAAGAGGTAATTATGCGTAAACTATATTACATGGGCTTAGAACCCTACGAAGCAAGATACACATTACAACTGCAACAATGGAATACTGAAGCATTTAACAAACGTGGACTTGACTATGTAGTGGTTCCAGGTGAACTATTAACAACTGATCAATCTATTGTAACAGGTCAAGTATTAGATGCACATGGTCGATCATACTTTGGTATGTCGCAAATGATGTCATTAGTTAAACTGATGAAAGAAGGCGAAGTAACAAGTGAAGACTGTATCTTCTTTGAAGATATGTTTCAGCCAGGTATCGAATCACTTCCTTATATAATGAATCAAGTTTCAGAAGAACACAGACCTAAAGTCTTTGTAAGATGTTTAGCACAGTCTGTTGATCCAGATGATTTCGTACATGTCTGGGGCATGGAGAAGTGGATGGGTCTGTATGAAAAGATGGTCAATGAATTTGTAACAGGTGTCTTAGCAACTAATGAAGAAATGGTTGCACACATGAAGATTGCAGGTTGGACTGCTCCCATCTATAATATCTCAGGTCTTGCGTTTGGTAAAGACGAAGTTCAGAGACGTTTACTAGAACTAGAAGAATTCAAGCCTTTTGAAGAACGTAAAATGCGAGTGGCGTTTACTGCTCGTTGGGACCAAGAGAAACAACCTGATTTTTATATGGACCTTATTGAAGAATGGTATGCTAGATATGGTAAAAAGCATGGCATTGAGTTCTGTCTACTATCAGGTGGAGAGTTAAGAAGCAATAATGACTCGTATATGAAACGTACAAAGAAATTGCAGAAACAAAAGAAACTAGTTATCCATGAGAATCTATCTAAGAATGATTACTATAGAATTCTAAACGATACTAGAGTTGTATTTAATTGTGCATTACAAGACTGGGTAAGTAATACAGTCTCTGAAGGTGATGCATTAGGATGTAATGTTTTATTCCCTGCGTACAGAAGTTTCCCTGAAACGTTTGCTAACGATAAAGATAGACTTTACATTCCATGGTCAATAGATGATGTCATCGATAAGATGCATCCTTTATTGGGCATTCAACATCAAAATCAAGGCAAAATTAGTGATTGGACTAATGGCACTATTGATCGTTGTATCGACATCATGCAAGGTGATGGAGAAGAGTGGCGCAGAGATAGTGTAGATTATCGACAACAGACAAGAGTGAGTAAATTCTAATGCGAATTGAATCTGAGATTAAGTTAGACTTTTCAGATGTATTAATTAAACCAAAAAGATCAACACTAGGATCACGTAAGCAAGTACAATTAGAACGAGAGTATAACTTTAGGAACACCGATTCAAACTCGGGTTATAAAGGAGTACCGATTATGGCATCTAATATGGATGGTGTTGGTACTTTTGAAATGGCAGACAAACTTGCTGAACTAGGGTTGTTTACGTGTCTAGTTAAAACTTACAGTGTAGAACAACTAACAGAATTCTTTTTAGGAACAAATGGCACAAGACGAGAACATGTTGCCATGAGCATCGGCATCACTGACGATGATATTGAAAAATTAGATAGAGTAATGAAAGCCAGAGGTATCAAATATCTCTGCATAGATGTTGCTAATGGTTATTCAGAACGTTTCGCAGGAGTAGTCAAACAAATTAGAGAAAAGCATCCATCACTAGTTATCATTGCAGGTAATGTAGTGACAGGTGAAATGACAGAGGAGTTAATATTAAGTGGAGCCGACATCGTTAAAGTGGGCATTGGGCCTGGTAGTGTTTGCACTACTCGCATTAAGACTGGAGTTGGGTACCCGCAGTTATCCGCAATCATGGAGTGTGCTGACGCCGCTCATGGTCTTGGTGGACACATCATTGCTGATGGGGGTTGTTCAAGTTCTGGAGATGTAGCAAAAGCATTTGGTGCAGGCGCTGACTTTGTTATGCTAGGTGGTATGTTAGCAGGACATGACGAAGGTGGCGGCGAAATCATAGAGAAAACTTACATCACTAATGAACAAGCACCAGCAACAAGTGCAGGCATTGGTAAAAAGGTCCAAAAACAATTTGTTCAATTTTATGGCATGAGCAGTGATACAGCAAACAAGAAACACTTTGGTGGACTAAAAGATTATCGTAGTTCAGAGGGTCGAACAGTATCGATTCCTTATAAGGGCGAAGTTGCTAACACAGTGCAAGACATCTTAGGGGGCATTAGAAGCGCCTGTACTTACGCAGGAGCACGTAAACTTAAAGACTTGAGTAAGTGTACTACCTTTGTTAGAGTAAATAATCAATATAACAAAGTATTTGAAAACAATTGAAATCTCCAACGCATTTAATTACAGCAGGATGTTCTTATTCACAGCCTGGTAATGCAGACGTTACATGGCCTTTGCATTTACAAGATAAATTAAAATCTGTAAAATATGTAGCACATCAAGGTCATGGTGCCGCTGGTAATTCAATCATATCACGTAAAGTAATATCTACTGTACTATCAGCATTAGAACAGGGTGTATCACCTGACCAAATGTTAGTAGGAATAATGTGGTCTGCTAGTGATAGACAATCGCACTATTCTGAAAATCATCAACATAATTTTATGAAAACTACTGTAAGGGGTAGATTGCAGGATTATAATCTTTTTTTAGATGAAATTAATAGTTATACAGGCGATGAGACGGTATTTGTCGATATTGCATACATTAACAACAGAGGCTGGGCTACAAATCCCCTTTCAATAAGAAATAATGCATCCAGTCATTACATATTAAACCCTCATTGGGAAGATGATATAACTATAAAGTATTTTGAAAGTTTTGTTAACCCTGAGAAAGCAATTATAGAAACATGCGAACACATTCTAAGAACTCAATGGTTCCTTAAAGACAAAGGTATCAGATATTTTATGACAGAATATGACCATGATGTTTTTACGTATATGGGTCCTCACCCTAAAAGTGAACATTACTCTAAACAAACAGAATGTATAATAGACCCAGACAAGTATACACAAGAAAAACATTTTGCATATTTAAATAATCCAGAAATTAATTATCTTTACAACGAGATAGATAAAAATTATTGGTTGCCAATAAAACATTTACAAGATTGGGTAACTAACACAAGTGTATATAATCATAGAGACCCAACTGATCCACATCCAAGCACTGAGCAACATAAAGATTTTACGGAACAAATTATTGTTCCCTTTTTACTTGAAAAATATAATATACAGTAATATAATGTATAAATACATTTGTAACACAAAGGTTACGACACAATTTAAAATAACTATATCCGCGTTAGGAAGGAGAAAAGGCAAATGTCTTACAACAAAACAAAAACAGACCCTGTTCTAGGGCAACAAGTACACGATCACTTAGTCAAAATGGGAGTTGAAACTCCAGTTACTGATAATGGTCTTTCTCGTACAGAAAAAATCGACAAGATAGAAGAACACTTCAATCACATTATGAATACTTTAGGACTTGATCTATCAGATGATAGTCTTATAGATACTCCTAAACGTGTTGCAAAAATGTATGTAAACGAAATCTTTTGGGGACTTGATTATGATGCATTCCCTAAAGCAACTGTCGTTGAAAACAAAATGAATTATAACGAAATGGTCGTAGAGAAAAATATTTCTGTGCAATCTAATTGTGAACATCACTTTGTTGTTATTGATGGTCTAGCAACTGTTGCATATGTACCTAATGAAAAAGTATTAGGTCTATCAAAGATTAATCGTATCGTTGAATACTTTGCAAAAAGACCTCAGATACAAGAACGTTTAACTGAGCAAGTTTATCATGCACTATCTTTCATTTTGGAAACAGAAGACGTAGCAGTAATGATTGATGCACAACATTATTGTGTTAAATCAAGAGGCGTTGAAGATACAGGCAGTTCAACAATTACAAGCAGACTAGGTGGCGGTTTCAAATCAGACCCGGAAGTCAGAGCAGAGTTTTTAGCACTAGCAAGGCAGTAATATGGCAGGTCCACGACTTCCTGATATAGATGATATCATGTCCAAGATCCGTAAGATGAATATCGAAATGACTTCACCTTATAATGATGGATATGTTTCATGGGGTATTAAACAAGACTTATATCTACTTAAGTTCTTTTTAGACAAAGTTATTGCAGATGCACCAAACTTTAAAGGGGAAGAAGACTGGCTTAAGGATAAAGAACAAGAACTAATGATGGAGATTTTAAAAAAGTGATATTTAATAAAATCAGACAACTTAAAGATGAAGGCAAGACTATCGGCATTACGTTTAGTACATTTGATTTACTACATGCTGGTCACATTGCAATGTTGTCAGAAGCAAAAAATCATTGCGACTATTTGATTGCAGGATTACAGACTGATCCAACCATAGATCGTCCTGAACAAAAGAATCCGCCTATACAATCTATCGTAGAACGTCAGATTCAATTAGCGGCAACTAGGTATGTAGATGAGATTGTTATCTATCAGACTGAACAAGACTTAAAAGATTTGCTTTTAGTCTTACCACTTGATGTAAGAATCATCGGAGTTGAATACCAAGAACAAGAGTTTTCTGGCAAAGACATTTGTAATGCTAGAGATATTAAAGTAATATATAATGGCAGAGATCATAGTTTTAGTTCATCGTCATTACGCAAACGAGTAGCAGAGGGAGAAAAATGAAGTTACCAAAGTTTTTAAAAAAATCAAAAAAAGTAAAAATGCCTGAACTTGATTTCGGCAAAGGGAAATATCTATCAACTAAGACATATGGAAACGATAGAGGATTTTCTTGTTGTTTTAGACAATGGCGTGCGACACATTCACATTGTTCTTTATTGCATGGTTATTCATTAGGATTCAAACTGGTGTTTGAATGTGATTCACTTGATGAACGTAACTGGGTTATGGACTTTGGTGGACTCAAAGAATTAAAGAATTGGCTAGAAGATCACTTTGATCACACGATTGTTGTAGCAAAAGATGATCCTGAGATTGGACAGTTTAGACAATTAGAAAAGAAAGGTCTAGCAAAAGTTAAAGTATTCGACAATGTAGGGTCAGAAAAGTTTGCAGAAGAAGTATTCAGACAAATGACTATTATTATCGAAAGACAAAAATATCAAGGTAAAGCCCTTAACAATACAGTAAGAGTTAAAAGTGTTGAAGTATTTGAGCATGATGCTAACTCAGCAATTTATGAGAGACAATAATGGATTTAACTACAACATTACTTGCAATTCTAATATTAGCAATAATGTATTGGATTAACAATAATAACAGGCCGAGGTTTTAATATGGCAATAGGACAAACAATGTCATTTGCTACTATACCCAGAGATAGACTTGTATCTATCTGTCAGAGTTCAAACAAAGCAGATGTATTTGAAGATATCTTAAAAACACACCCTCAGATCTCCAGAGAGCGCCTTATAGAACGATTGACAGATCAAGGTATTGATGATACACAAAGAATTTTAAAAGATTTAGACGATTATATTGAACTGCATAATGCAGGATTGTCTAGTGCGATAGGTATTTTAGGTTTATAATGTTAGAAATTATAGGCTTTTTTACTATAGCATATCTTGTTATCAAGTTCTTTCCAGAGATACTTGAAGCAGTATTTAAATTTTCAGTTATTATAATAGGCTTATCATTCTTTTTAATTTTGATGGCCTTGCTTTTTAACTAATAAATATAATAGTAGCATATTATAGGAGAAGAAAAATGGCAGAGAAAAAAACAACAAAAAAGAAAGCACCTGCTAAAAAGCCGGTTGCTAAAAAAACTGTTGCTAAAAAATCTAAAAAACTAACGTTAGATACTTTTCCTTTTGATGAATTATTAAAGATTTGTAAAAAGGATGAAGTAGTTGCAGAGAAAATGCAACAACTTATCAGTGATTATTCATTTGAGAAAGATCAAGCCGAACGTGAAAGATGTATAACTATTGCGTATGGTAACTGGGCTAAAGTCAATTATGACGTAGACGGTGATGGTCATGTAGATGAAAAAGAACTTGACGGTAACAAACATGCAGATAAGATTTTAAAAGCAATTAACAAAAAGATTAGTGGATAAATTAATAAGAGCAACAATCACAGTAGAGGTTCCTTATAGTAACGAACTATTAAATGATGGTCGCAAACTTAATGAAAAGTTAAAACAAATTATTGCCGATACTGATTTTATACCACACGAAACACATGCAGGCGAACTAGAACCTTGCAAGAGACCAGTTATAAGGGAGAAGATATGAGAGAATCGAAAATAGTCACTGAAGAAGTTTACGTAGTTGAACTTATCGAAAATGGCGAAGTAAAGGAAAGAAGGTACCTTCCTGGCAAGTCAAAGTTTTATGCAGAAGACTGTGCTGAGAATTGGACAAACGGCGTTATAAAGGAAGCAAATGAACAAACGGCTTAGTATCGGTGACGTAAAGAACGCCGTACAAGAAATTCTAAGACAAATGCACTTAGACAACTTTCGACCTGACTACGTAGTTGGAATAACAAGAGGTGGTTTACTGCCTGCTAAGATGATATCACATTATCTTAAAGTTCCCATGCATACTTTAGACATATCATTACGTGATAATGTTCAAGGAGGACCAGAGAGTAATCTATGGATGCCTTGTGAAGCATTTGGTGTAGTTAATCCAGATGATGTTCCAGTATTTAAAAATAGATGGGACGCAACTAAACGCAAGAATATTCTCATTGTAGAAGACATCAATGATTCTGGTGCAACTCTTAATTGGATCAAAAAAGATTGGGAACAATCTTGTTTTCCTCAAGAAAGAAATACATGGGACGTTGTTTGGAAGCAAAACATTAAGTTTGCTGTACTCGTAAACAACGAAGCAAGTCAATTCGATGGAGTTGACTATCAATATGAATCGATTAATCGATTAGAAACACCCGATCTTTGGCTAGACTTTCCTTGGGAAAGTTGGTGGTTAGATTAGGTTAACTTTTATTCAATAAAAATTAACCTATAGGTTGACTTTACTATCAATAGGTGATATAATATGATAATGGAAATACTAGAATTTATTTTTGCTTTAATTATTACAGTGGGCATGGGTTACTTTGCTTACATGAGTAGTGTAATGGTATCAGAAAAGAAAGCAAGATACAGAGCAGGAACACATGACTATTATGATAACCCTATTGAGGACATAGATGACACTAAAGTATAGTGAAACTTTCTTTTCAGCACAAGGTGAAGGGCAATACGTAGGCATCCCGTCTTTATGGATGCGATTCTTTTTATGTAATCTACAATGCAATGGCTTTGGTCAAAAGGATCCAACTGATCCTAGTACATATGACTTGCCTTATGAAAAGATTGACATTACAAATATCGATAGTGTATTTGATCTTCCTGTATTTGATAAAGGTTGTGACAGTTCATACACATGGAGTAAGAAGTTTAAACATCTTATCACAGATAAGACTGTGACAGAAGCAGTAGATGAACTTACAGCACTGTTGCCACATGGTAAATTCAGACATCCTGTTACAGAACAAGAATCACATATGGTATTCACAGGCGGTGAGCCGATGCTGAAAAATACACAGCCCGGCATGATTGAAGTTATAGAAGAATTCAAACGCAGAGATAACATGCCAATGCGAGTCACTGTAGAAACAAATGGTACAAAGCCTATTACAGATGAATTTGCCAACTGGGTAGAAATAAACTACTCATGTTGGGTAGGCAGAGAATGGTATTGGTCGATCAGTCCTAAACTATGGTCAACAGCAGGTGAGCAACCTAAGAAAGCAATTAAGCCTGAAGTAGTAGGTAGATATGCTGAAGTTAGTCCTGTAGGTCAACTAAAGTATGTTGTCAATGGTACAGACGAGAGTTGGCGTGAAGTAGAAGAATATACTAAAATGTTCAGAGAAGCAGGATGTAATTATCCCGTATGGATTATGGGAGTAGGTGGAACATATGAAGGCTTAGTACAAACAGAGGCAACAATTGCAGACGAAGCCATTAGACGAGGTTACTATTATACAAGCAGAGTACATGTTCACATCTATGGTAACGCAATAGGCAAATGAGAATCATTAATTTCTTGCAAATCAATGAATTACGTGATAAATACAGATGTATTAATCTAAGGAAAAACAATGAATCATCTATTAGAAGCATTAATTAAAAAACTTGAAGGCGAAATTGCAATGGCAAAAGCCAATATTGAAGTTTACATTAATAACCCTGCTGGTATCGGAGAGCATCCTGATGTTGTTCAAGCAGTTGAATCACAGATTGAAGCAATCGCAAACGCAGAGGAGAAGATAGAAACAATTCGCAAACATTTTTAAAGTAGTATGGCATATTCAGATAAAGTAGTAAAAAGGTTCGAGGATGTCCTTAACAATCCTCAAAAACATGCAGTAGGAAGATTTGATCCAAATGATCCTGATGTAGCAACTGGAATGACAGGGGCACCTGCATGTGGAGATGTAATGAAATTGCAACTCAAACTAGATGAGAATGAAAAGATCATCGATGTAAAGTTTAAAACTTATGGCTGTGGTTCAGCAATAGCAAGTTCAACTATGTTTGTTGAAATGCTAATAGGAAAGACAGTCGAAGAAGCACAAGAAATTAAAGACAGAGACATAGCCGCCGCATTAGAATTGCCCCCTATTAAATTGCATTGTAGTGTATTAGCCGAAGCAAGTATTAAAGACGCCCTTAAAAACTGGGACGAGAAACGAGAAGAATTTATTGGAAGTAGTGATAGTATGATGGGACATAACAATCCCCCTTCTGGATTACTTCAAATAGAAGAACCTACTACCACAGTAGAAATTTAATACAACCCATATTTAATTATAAATATACAAACTAAAAGGAACAATGGCTAAAGCAAGTAGAAAAATAAAACACAAGTCGTTAATTAACGGTTCAGGTAAAAAATGCACATCAACGGGTGTTGGTGGAAGGGGTCGCAGAGTAAAGATTGCGATGAGTACAATGAATAAGGCAAAGAAACGTTCAATGTCTATTAATAGAGGTCAAGGATAATGCCAATTAAATTTAAACCATCACAAAAAACAGTACAAAGAGGTACTAAAGTAGTAACTACAACTCACTACTATATTAAAAATACTCCTAAACAAGAACTTATTGATTATATCAATAGCAGTAATGGTAGGCCTAAAATCAAGCAAAAATGCAGAAATGAACTTGATCGTAGAGGAGTTAAAATAGTTTGGACAACGAAAGAACCGAACAGTATCGTATAGACGAATCGAAGTTTGGTAAAGGAGTTTTTGCTACTCAAGCAATCTCCGAAGGCGAAGTAATATTAAATCTTACTGGACCTGTTATATCACTACAAGATGTATATCTCAAAGGCGACAAGCAATGTAACCCATTGCAAATAGCCGATGAGGTATATGTAGACTTAGAAGAACCTGGACTACTAATCAATCATCATTGCAATCCGAATTGCGGAATACGCAGTGATGTTTACATAGTAGCATTGAGAGATATCGAAGAAGGAGAAGAAATCTTCTACGATTATTCTACTACGATCAGTGAAGATTTTGAAGAAGACGGCTCTGAATTTATGATGATGTGTAATTGTGAAGACAAAATATGCAGAAAGACAATAGGAGACTTTAAACATCTATCCAAATCTAAACAAAAATACTATCTTACAAAGAATGTAGTAATGTCTTTTATTGTCAAAAAGATTTGGGAAAATAAAATTAAAAATCCCTTGACATTAGATAGTAAAAAGTAATATAATTACTGCAACGATTGATTTAGAGGAGACTAAGTGACATGGTGACTACACACCTGACGGGAATTCCCAGCCGAGTACAGGACATTTAGAATAAAAAATATGGGCCGAACAATACTAAACAATATATGATGACTAATGAAAAATACGAAGGATCGAAAGGTCCTTCCTTTTTGGGTATAAAAGATGTTGACATTGATTTTAAGAGGAAGTATAATAGTTACATGAATGCTAATGATGGATATTACTTAATGCTAGATGCAAAGCAATTATGGCTTGCAGATAATCCTAGCAAAACAGACAGAGACTTTTTCAGAATAGGTGTAGACGTACAAGACGAATACACAGAAAAAGCAGGTGGCAAAAAGGTTAAGTATCTTGGTGCCGGTGCTTGGTTGTGGGAGAGAAATGTACAATAAACGCATAGCATTCTTAATGTCATATCAACATCTTATTCCCCATGGGGGCATAGGACAGTTTGCTTTAAGTTTCGTAAAGCAAATGAAGGATAATAATATCAAGGTTGATATCATTACAGACAAGTTTGACAAGCATACAGAGTTTACTAAGACTTTGCAGAACGACGGTGCTAGATTTATCTACACAGACAATCCTTTGTCTTATTCTAAACATCAAGGTATCTTCATGTATGGCGATAGTTACTGTTTAGAACGTATGATTAACTTTAGAAACTCAGTGATCAAAGCCTTAGAGTCTAATCTGTATGATTCTATTGTTTGTAATACTTACGAAACTTCACGTTTAATGTCTGAGATCGGATTAGAAGATTGTATTCAGATTATCAACTACACACATTTAGAAAGTCAGTTATTTGAGAATACAAAGAATCCTTTCTTAGACAACGTGAATCATTCAATGAGATTACAAATGCAAATCTCTAATACAACTATCGGTACGCAAAGTGAGTTTAATGCTCAGATACTCGGTACACTTAAAGGAGTACATTTACCTATACCATTACCCGAACCTAGTCTATTAGAAGAACATCACAAAGAAAGAACAGGTGTACTTTATATAGGTAGATGGGAAGAAGGAAAAGGACCTGAAGACTTTTTAAAAGTTATTGAGCAGACTAAACTACCTGCTAAAGTTATGACTAACGCAAATGGTGCTAAGAAGTTTGAAGCACGATTAAAAGAGTTGGGCGTAGACTATGAAATCAAGTCAGGTATTATAGGACAAGAAAAGGTTAACTTTATTACTGGTGCAAGAGTAGCATTTAATCCAAGCACTGTTGAGAGTTATGGTATTGCATTTTTAGAACAACACATTCAGTTGCCAACTGTAGCATATGAAGGAAAACGTTGGCTAAAGAATTTCGATGATAAGTATTATTATGTAGGAGACAAAAGTAACGTAGCAGATATTATCTCCGTACTTTATGAAGAATATCCTACAGCAGAGTCTTATTATAAGTTAGGTGCATTGGCTCATTATAATGCACAAGAACAACTGATTGCTCAGAAGTGGATCAAGTGTTTTAACAGTTTTGTTAGCAAGAAGTCTAATAATTCGACTGCAGGTATATTACAACATACCACAACAAGTCACGCAGATTACATTAGTAGTCTGAACAGAAGTACAATATGTATTGATGATGTACGAAGTGTATTGACTAATAGGCATAAGTTTATAGTATGTTACACAGATACTGACACTTGGTTGACAACTGATCCGTATTTTCAACCACCTGAAACTGTATCAAGTACACAATCAGCACAACTATTTGAAGGATTATAATGGGAGAATGGTTTACAAAATTCTGGAAGAAGCCAGAACCAATAGAGATTAAAAAAGAAACAGTCGTTATAGACATGATGAAGGATGATGTAGATCCTGATGAAATAACGATTGAGAACGCATACAAAACTAGATGGATATGGTATCACACAATATTAGCCATAGGCATCTTTCTTACTAATGTATTGTTAATCGCAATACTAACATTATTGGCAATAAAATTATGAAAAAAGTATTAATAACAGGATGTTCGGGTTACATAGGTTCGCATTTAGTTAATTATTTAAAAAATGATTACGATATATGGGGACTAGATATACTTCCTCCTAAAGCAGAGATTAAAGAGAATCAGTTTATACAACATGACATCAATCATCCTTTCGGAGAGTTTCCAGAAGAATTTGATGCAGTGATACATTTAGCGGCTAGAGTCAGAGTTAACGAGAGTAAACAAGTACCAATTCAATATTACATCACTAACCTTAATGGTACGATGAATGTATTGGCGAAGATCAAAACTAACAACTTTATATTTGCATCGACAGGTGTTGCTGAGTTCTGTTATGATCCATATGGCACATCTAAGAAAGCGGCAGAAGATGTCATAACTGAGTATTGTACTACGCAGAGCAAAAAAGACTTTACTATTTTTAGATTTTACAATGTAGCAGGGGTCGACGGATTTACTCCGACTAATCCAGACGGACTAATGGCAAATCTGCTAATGGCTCCACATAAAGGACAGTTTACTATATTCGGTGATGATTATGACACACCCGACGGCACATGCGTAAGAGATTATATACACGTTAATGAAGTTTGTGCAGGACTTAGAACAGCAATCGAAAGGCCAACAAACAAGATTGAATGTTTAGGTCATGGTAAAGGACACAGTGTTAAAGAAATGGTCGAAACATTTAAACAAGTCAATAATATAGACTTTAACGTTGTATACTCAACACGTAGAGAAGGTGACTTACCTAAAACTGTGTTGAAAGATAAGTCAGATTATATGCAAGAATTGTACAGTTTAGAAGAATTACTTAAAGTAGTAAAGGATTAGTGCATTAACAAGTAAGTACCTAAAACGTCAGCACGATTGGCTGAGTCATCACCGTCTCCCGGTTTGACAATAACGTTATAAATTCCTCTTTTGAATGATCTATCTCCGTCTGCTACACCACCACCTACTCCACCACCACCGTATGGTGTTTTCATCATTTCATCATAAGTGATGATTGACTTAGGATCGATAGAATATTTGGCAGCCATACGTTCTTTGAATGTTTCATAGTCTTTAGGACTGTTCCATTGCCATTCACCATCAGGACCTTTTACTAATCTGTTTCCATCTTTTTTGAGTAGATCACCAAACAAGTCTTTTGGTACAACAGTCGAATGTTTAGTAATACCGAAGTCTACACGTTTTTCTTCTGCTTTTCTAGCACCCATTGAGAAGTTAATCATAAAGTTGGGCGGTCTATTTTGAGTAGCACCCGATACATCTGCTCTTTTAGTGTATGCGTAGAAGTCTACAGTAGGATGTGTAGCGGCTAGTTTGTATGCTAAATCTAAGTATTCGTCAGAAAAGAAGTCTCCTGCATCATGCCAACGTACAGTAACTTTATGTTTTTCTTGTTTAGCATCACCTTTACGTTTTTGTTCATCAATTTCTGCATTTAATTGATCAAAGAAACCACTTGGATCATTATACAAATAGTTTAAAATTCTTGTTTGACTAAGTGATACTGGAGCCCATTGTACATAACCGCCTTTTAATGCATAGCAGAATGTCTTACATTCGCCTGCTCCCGGGCATGTATTAATGATTACAAACTCTTTCTTTTCTTCATCATAACCCAATCCTGTTAAAGCAGGAAGACCTATGTTATAGAAGATACTAGTTGTGCCGTCACTATGTTGCATTTTTTCGTTTTGTTTAAGTAACGTTTTAGGCCTTTCAGTAATATCTGCGGCCAACTTATCTAAATCAAATCGTTTTCCTTCTGGATCTACAATCGGAATATAGTTTTTAACGTTTGATCTATGCACATAAGGCAACTTGTACTTGTCAGTTTTCTTCTTATCTTTTGATAGAACTCTGTCTAAGTAATCGTTTAATTCTTTATCTTTAATGACTCTTGTAGGTGCATCGATTGCTTCATCGACATCATCTTTAACTTCTTTTCCAGTCTGACCGCCCAGTTGTTTGATATGTCTAAGTTCTCTAGCCCACTCACCTTCGTCTGATTTGTTATGATCTCTGGAGTCTGTCTTAGGGGGAGTTGCTTTTAGCATTCTATCTGCTAAATCTTTTTCTGTAGATTTGCTGTAAGGTACTGCTGGTTTTTTACCATCTTTACCTAGTTCTTCAAACATAGTGTCGTCAGTTTCTAATTCTTCTTCTCTACCTGTAACGACTTCATCTTCTCTAGGACCAAATCCAATTCTTACTGGATTACCTTCAGCATCAACGTGACCTGTACCTAAACATTGTCTACATGTAACAACTTCGGCATCGTCTTCAGTTTCATCAACTACTGTACCGTCTCCATCACATTGATTACATTGATATACTTTAGCAACTTCTATTCTAGTGCTACCATCAGCACGTGGTTGCCATTTATACTCGTTTAATTCGTCTTCTTCTAATTCACCTGGCTTAGATCCAAAATATGAATCCATTTCTTGGTCGATAGTTGGTAATTTGTTGTCAGAGATATTTTCGTCTACTTCTCTATTTGGAACTGCAACACCTTCGTCACGTAAAAATTCGGGTAAAGTTTCTACCTCGAATTTATCGACCATTGCTTCTAATGTTTCTTCGGCGTGAGCGGCAAATCTTGCGTTGCCTTTGACGAAATCTGACGTTTCTCCAGGATTAGATTCGGGTAAATGAGGCTTGACATCACTCTCATTTTCCTGTATCATATCTAGTATGTTTCGTATATCACTCATAGGTTTATTTTTCCATCACTTTATAAGAGTATTTATCAATGTTTACAGATAATAATATTAAACGCATAGGCTTTGCCTGCAAATGGTCAGAGATTAATGACAAAGATCAACTAGTTTCTACTGACGGTCTCAATACAGGTGGCACTACACTAACGTGGTTGCGTAATAATCCTGACAAAGCAGAAGACAAGATGTGGGAAGTTATGGAACGCAACTTGACTAATACATACAATCTTGTATCTAAAGTTGCTACATTGCCCCAATCATTACGTATGGTACGTCTAACTAGTGATATGATGACTGGTTACACACATCCGGAGTTCTCATACTTTTACAAACGTGCTGATGTTTTTAATCGTATGGAGCAACTATGTGCGCCGATTGGTGAGGTTGCACGTGCAAACAATGTCAGACTATCATTTCATCCAGGTCAGTTTACTGTTCTTGCTTCAGAAACTGATAGTATTGTCGATAATAGTATAGAGGAGTTTGAATATCATGTGGATATGGCAAGGGCAATGGGTTACGGTAAGTCCTTTCAGGACTTCAAAATCAACGTA
>Ga0213862_10000258_pt1 | contig 23353 bp, 26 predicted proteins | sample PICome_7_FD_160092 | JGI IMG/M metagenome (GOLD analysis project Ga0213862, IMG submission 160092) | Coastal seawater microbial communities near Pivers Island, North Carolina, United States - PICO266 | ecosystem: Environmental > Aquatic > Marine > Coastal | place: USA: North Carolina... | reverse complement strand
TGGAAATGCCACCACAATTGGGGGTGGTTACAGTCACTTTAATGGATTTAGGATTGGTTAATTATGGCTTTATCTAAAATACGAAGTGATAGCATGACTGATACTGCTATCCAAAGTAACAGGAATTTTCTGATTAATGGTGAACACAAAATTAGTCAGCGTGGAACCTCGTTTACTGGACTGGGTGGTAGTAGTAGTCCTTATGTTACGGATAGGTGGTATTGTTTTAATGGCGGCTCAAGCGCAGGAAGATTTACTGTTACTCAAGAAGCAATTACAGACCTGTCTGGTTTTACTACAGCCTTGAAATTGGATTGCACTACTGCTGACACATCTATCGGAGCAGACGAACAGCTAAGTATTATTCAAGCTATTGAAGCACAAAATTTACAGTCGCTGGGGTTTGGCACTTCCGGCGCAAAACCTTTAGTGTTTAGTTTTTATGCAAAAGCTAATGCTACTAAAACTTATGTTGCAGAACTTTACAAAGAGGACAGTACAACCTCATCACAATCACATACCTTTACTGTAACTTCATCGTGGCAACGATTTGAAATACTTTTTAATAACACCAACGCAGATTCTATAGGCGATATTGATAATAATAATGGTACTGGAATATATTGCGTTATAAATTTACACGCTGGTTCAAACCTAACAAGCGGCACAATAAATTCAACATGGTTAGCCGCAACTCAAGCTAATAGGATGCCGGGATGTCAGTCTTTCTTTGATAGCACTGACAACACATTTTTTATGACTGGCGCACAGCTTGAAATCGGGGAAGTAGCTACGCCTTTTGAGCATGATGCCGACATAGGAACTACGTTACTCAAGTGTCAGCGGTACTTTTGCAAAACATCAACTACTGGTCTAATCAGTCCCTACGGCGCACCTTACAATTTTGTAAATTGGCAATACCCAGTAGAAATGAGAGCAACACCAACTTTAGGGGGTGGGGTTCAAGGAACCGCAGACAATCTTAATAACGTAAATGCTACTTACTATAATACCGGCAACAACTATGCAAAGTTTGGGGACGGTTCTAATGCGGCAACTGCAAGTGCGGAAATATAAATGAATATTACATCAGCAAAATATCAAAATAATTTAGACGGTGAAGTTGTCAGTATTATTACTGTCGTTGACGGTGCGACTATGTATGTACCCCTTGACCCAGCCAACCGTCACTACGCAGAAATCCTGCGCCAAGTAGCGGCTGGCGAACTGACAATAGAGGAGGCAGACTAATGCCCTATATTGGCAAACAGCCCCTTGCGGGGCAATTCAAAATGGTAACAGTGCCAGCCGCATCTGCCACAGATACTTACGCAATGACAATCAATGGCGCACCATACAAGCCAGCCACAGCGGAACAGCTAATCGTTTCTCTTGGAGGCATAACCCAAGCTCCGAATTTAAGTTACAGTATTTCCGGCAGTAACCTAATCTTCTCAGAAACACTAAGCGCATCCGACACGATTGATTATGTGTTGTCGCTTGGTGAGGTAGGTAACACTGTGACCCCAACAGACGGTTCAGTGGATACTAACAAACTGTCCTCAACAATCAGCCGTGGTGGTGCAGCGCACATAAGAGTTAACCCTAACAGCCTTACAGATAATACAACAATTGCCAGCGGTGAGAACGCTTTGGTAGCTGGCCCTTTTACAATCGGCTCAAGCACAACCTTGACCGTCAACGGAACTTTTACGGTGGTGTGATATGAGTAAACTTTATGTAGATGAATTGCAGCCAAAAACAACTGGTAATCTTATTCAACTTCCAACAGTTCCTTTTGTGCATGTTTATGGTGCATCGCCTCAAACTGGCGTAGCTAATGCTACTACTACAGTATCGGTAATAGACACGGTGTTTGTTGATACACATGGATTAGCTGATTTAGGTAGTAACAGAATAAAAATACCAACAGGATTAGCTGGATATTATTGGATCAAGGTTGGAAGTCGGCAAGATTGGGTTTCAACGAGAGACATGCTCACAATAAGCATTGGGCCAGACAGTCAGCCTTTTGAGTGGTTTACTGAGATAAATGTCAATAGCAACTCAGACTACCGTTATCCAACTGTACACTGTGATGGGGTTCGTTATCTAAAGGAAGGTGATACTGTTACTGCTAAAATTTATCAGTCAACAGGAAGCACTAGGACTTACTTCGGTGGACAATCAAGTAGGTTCATTATCGCGTATCGGATAGGAGGATAACATGGCTTCAATTATAGGAGTGGAAACCCTCCAACATACTAACGGTACAACAGCAATGACAATTAATAGCAGTGGTCAAGTGCTAATGCCAACTACTACTAACTTGTTAGCAACATCTTCAATATCAGGAGCATCAACTTCTGTATCAGTTAGCTCTTCAGATTTTAACCATTTATTAATTCATATTTATGGTCTTGATGCGGCTGCTGGATATGAAGCAAGTGTTAGGTTTAACTCTGATAGTGGCTCTAATTATAAATGGGCAAGGCTTACAGAGGACGCTAATAACTCTCCTAGTGCTGGTGGTGGTACTACAACTAGCTTTCATTTGGGGCAAACAGGCGCTGCTGGCTTCACCAACGGAAACACAAACAACAACGCAATCATGCGTGTTTATTTCCCTAATGGTACTGCTCATTGGAAATCAACAGAGTGGTCATCAATTCAAGATACTGGAACAAATGATGTTCAAAACTTTCAGTCAGGGCATTGGAGAAACAATGCAGCAATAACAAGTGTTCAAGTTGTATGTACATCGTCAACCTTTACGGCTGGCACAATTAATATTTATGGTTGTAAATAGGATAGGAGATACACATGACGAGCGTATTAAAAGTAGACTCCATCCAAACTGCGGCTGGTAATCCATTTGATTTTGGCGGCAGTAACATTTTAGAAACATTTACGGTTGCTTGTAATGGCGAAGCTATAACAGTACCAAGCGGAACTTATACACCAACAGATGTAACAGCTAGTTATAGTTTAACTGATAGTCATGTAGTTATTACTGGCTCTAGTATTTCTTATACCCCACCGACAGGGGCAACTAGCGTAATCTACGAGTTTCAATATAAAGTTGCGTGGGAAAACACAAGCTATCCTGGGATTTATCATACAGCTCTGAGAATAGATGGTACGCAAATCACAGACTCAAGACAAACTTCTGGGTGTTCTGGTACATACGATCAAGTTCATAATCAGTTTAAGTGGCGTATTCCTATTGGCGGCTCTGCCTCTACAACAACAGGGCGTGTTGCTAGTTGGACTTCATCAAAAACAATAGATATGACGATTAGAAGATATAATGCCAGTTATCCTGGCAAAGTGCATCATACTCATTATTGGGATGGTGGTAACGCTGGTTGGGCTGACATTCCAATTTTATCTATCACAGCATTAAAATAGGAGACTGATATGGGATTAACAAAACTGAACAATCAGTCTCTTAGCGCAGTTACATCGGCTGGTTTACCAACTGGAGCAATAGTACAAGTTGTTCAAGGCACTATTCCACAAAGTAATTATTTTACAGAATCATCTACTCTTTCAGATGCAACTGGTTTTAACGTATCAATTACGCCTCAAAGTGCAAGTAACAAAATACTAGTTATGTTTACTGGTAGAATAGATAATTACGCAGCTAGTAGCGTAAATAACAGAGGTTCAATTTTAATTAAACGTGGTAGCACTATAATTCAAAGAAGATTTGTAGGTGCATATATTGGAGATGGTAGTGCTAGTAATAGAAACAATTATCATGCTGTAAGTTTGACAGCATTGGATTCACCAGCAACTATTTCTCAAGTTACTTATCAAATCCAATTAGCAACTGCGAGTACAACTAATCGAATAACATTAGTTACAGAAGCAGCCCCTAACAATTATCATCAAAATTTTGTTTTAATGGAAATTGCTGGCTGATGGGCAACCTTATCCACATCATTGACGGCCTGATTGCAATAGTGGTGATGGGCTTTGCTTACTGGGCATCGACTTTGCAGAAAGAGGTTAAGAGGGTAGAAATTTTACTGAATAGAACAAGGGAGGACTACGCTACAAGATCGGATGCTAGGGATGACATGATGCGTGTAATGGAAGGGCTGCATCGTGTGGAGGATAAACTAGATCGTGTTTTGAGCCGCAGTGTTGAAAGAAACGACTGACATAAGGGGCAAAATCGATGGTTGATCCACTATCAGCGTATGCAGCAATTTCCAGCGCAGCCGGAGCAATATCCGCTGCGGTTAAAGCTGGTCGGGATTTAGCATCGTTAAGCGGTCATATTTCTAAGTATGCAAAAGCTGAAGCAGATTTACAGCATGGGGTATCGACAAAGAAGAATAGTATCTTTTCCAAGCTGGGCGTTGTTGAGGAAAGCGCTATTGAAAAGCATTTCAAACAAGAAGAAGTGCGGCGCTTACGGAATGAAATGAGGAGTTTGTTTCAACTTTATGGATCACCAGGACAATGGGAAAGGTTGCAACAAACGATTGCAGAAGAAAGGGCAAGGCGGCAAAGGGCTTTGAAACTGGCACAACATAAACGGGAGCAAATGATTACATTTATTATTGCTGGCGCAGTAATGCTATGCGGTGTCATAGCACTCGGAATTTACGTCAAGATATTAATGAGTTTGTAAATGCAAAAAAAGTTACAGAAAAAATCTAAGTTTGCCGATTATGACGCGGATGGTGACGGCATCGTTAGCGATAAGGAATTGGCAAGCGTAAAAGAGATTAAAAAAACCGAGGATGAGTCACGCAAGAACTTGGCTCAACTGAGGATGGCTCGATTTACCTTGATTGCAATGGGAATTTTTACAGTCGCAATGTTCTTTGTGCCGCTCGATCGAGTTAAGGCGCTCTCGGACATTTCTAACCTTTTCTATATTTCGGGCGCTGGAATAGTCGGCGGCTATATGACTACAACTGCATGGATGGCTAGGAAATGATACAGGCGTTAATTGGGCCTATCAGCGGCCTTGTTGGTTCATGGATGGACAAGAAAACTGCCGAGCAAGCTGGCAAAGCTGCGGTGGCAAAGGTTAAGGCAGAAAGCGAAGCTGCCGTAATGGTGTCAGCAGCGACATCGACTGCCGAGTGGGAAAAGCTGATGGCGAAGGGCAGCCAGAACTCATGGAAAGATGAATGGCTGACCATCCTGTTTTCGATCCCGCTAATCCTTGCCTTTTGCGGCGATTGGGGCAGGGAGATTGTGGCCGAGGGCTTTGCGGCCTTAGAGGCTATGCCTGACTACTATCAATATACCTTGGGCGTGATTGTGAGCGCGTCATTTGCCGTCAGATCAGCAACCAAGTTTTTTGGGAAAAAGTGATGGAACATAATTTCGATTATTGCTTGAAAATAATGCTGAAGTCAGAAGGTGGTTATGTCTGGCACAAAGATGATCCAGGCGGCCAGACCAATCTTGGCGTAACCAAAGCTGTTTACGATGAGTTTTATGAGACTGATGCAGACGAAGAGACTATGCGCGGATTAAAAGAATCTGACGTAAGGCCAATCTATTATGAAAATTACTGGCTGCGTTGCCGTTGCGAGGACTTGCCTACCGGCGTTGACCTCCAAGTTTTTGATATTGCCGTTAATTCCGGCAGCGGCAGGGCTGGTAAAATATTGCAAAGGGTTGTTGGCGCTACCATTGACGGCGGTATTGGGCCGCAAACTCTGGCAGCTGTAGCTGAAATGGAGCCGTCCGACATTATCCGCGCTATGGGTGTTGAGCGGGAACTCTTTTACCGCGAACTAAAAACATTCGATACGTTTGGCGATGGTTGGCTAAACCGCAACAAGCATACAACTGATACAGCTTTGGAAATGGAAAACATCGAAGTTTTGAAAAATGAAGGAGTGCCGGTTTAATGGCAACGGCGAAGCAGATAAACGATCTTGAAAAGCGCATATCAGCTGCCAAGCGGCAGAAGATAGCTATTGAAGGGCGCGATGATTTTCTAAAGTTTGTTAAATTTACAATGCCTGATCCCGAAGATTTTGATAACACCGAAATGTCTATCTTCAAGGATGCCAAGCACCATCGAGCGTTGGCCAAAGTGCTGGAAAAGGTAGAAAAGGGCCATATACCGCGTTTAATAGTGTGTATGCCGCCAAGGCACGGCAAGTCTGAACTCATATCTCGCCGGTTTATCCCTTGGCTGGTGGGCAAAGATAATTACCGAAACATAATATTTGCCACCTATAACGAAGATTTTGCCAAGGACTTTGGTGCTGATTGCAGGGCGATTATGACTTCTCCGCAATACAAACACGTTTTTCCGCATCATAGTCTGCGTCAGGGCGGTGCTTCAAAGTCTCGTATTCAAACAAGTTCCGGCGGTATGTCTGTTTTTGTTGGCCGTGGAGGCTCGATAACAGGCCGTGGAGGCGACTTTGTGATCCTCGATGACCCTATCAAGGATAGCTTGGAAGCTGGCTCTCCTACGCTGCGTGAGCAGCTTTGGACATGGTTTACTCAAGTGTTAATGACCCGCTTGATGACAGCATCGGCCAGCATTGTGATTGTGCAGACTAGGTGGCACGAAGATGACTTGATTGGTAGGCTTACTGACCCCACTAATCCGCATTATACGCCAGAAGAAGCTGCCAAGTGGAAGATCATTAACTTACCGGCATTAGCAGAGGATGATGACCCTCTGGGGCGCGAGGTTGGCGAGTTGTTGTGGCCAGAACGCTTTGATATGGAGTTTATGACTGCGCAGCGGCGACTTGATAGCCGTGGATTCACTGCACTGTATCAGCAAAGACCTACGCCGGAAGATGGTGATTTGTTCAATAGGGCAAATTTGAGTTTCTACGATAAGAAGGATTTGCCCAAGGATTTACGAATTTATGCGGCATCAGATCATGCTGTTGGCGTGGATAAGACAAGGAATGATGCAACTTGCCTGTTGATTGTAGGCGTTGACGGCAACGATGACATATATCTAATCGATTGCTGGTGGGAAAAGCAGCCCACAGATAAAGTAGTAACAGCAATGCTAAACCTCATGCAAAAGCACAAACCGTTAATCTGGTGGGCTGAAAAAGGCCATATCAGCAAGGCAATCAAGCCATTTTTGCGCAAGCGCATGGCAGAGGAAAAAACATATTGCCGCATTGAGGAAGTGACACCGGTAGCAAATAAGGTGCAACGAGCGCAGTCCATATTAGGCCGAATGGCTATGAAAAAGGTCAAGTTGCCAAAAACATCCCCGTGGACACAAAAGGCTGTAGATGAATTACTAAAGTTCCCGAATAGCCGCCATGATGACTTTGTTGACACACTGGCTTGGGTTGGCATGGGTCTGGATAGGATGGCAACTCCTGGTGGCGGGTTGCCTAAAGACAACAAAATACCCGAAGTAGGAACCTTTGCTTGGGTTAAATGGGATTCTGAAATGCGCAAAAGGCATGAGCGAATCCACAGCACAACAGGGGGCTGGTGATGGAAAAAGACAATTTTATGGAAGTGACGGTTGTTGAAGAAAAGAAACCGGAACCATCCGAGCGCCGTAAAGCACTTGTATCGGACTTGATTGCCCGAATTAAGACTGCAAAAGCGTTCCATGAAAAGCCTTTTAAGCAAATGTTTAAGGATATGGACGCTGCGCTCAAGGGATTTGATGATGCAGAATGGAACGACACTAATTATGTTGCCAACATTTTGCAGCGTCATGTTCAACAGCGAACAGCCTCCCTTTACGCAAAAAACCCGCAAGCGGTAGCGACCAGACGCGACCGGATGGATTATGCTATTTGGGATGGTGAAGAAACCTCACTTGCTATGGCCTATCAGGCATCACAAACTGCCGCTCAAGCTAACTTGCCTGTGCCTTTTGAGGCTCAAGCAATCATCCAAGATTATATGGCCGGTCAAAATCACCGCAAAATGCTCGATAATGTAGCAAAAACATTAGAGCAGCTTTTTGATTATTTTATGAATGAGCAAACCCCGTCATTTAAGTCACAAATGAAAGGGCTGGTGCGAAGGGTAATTACTTGCGGTGTGGGTTATGTAAAGGTTGGCTTCCAGCGCGATATGGACAGGATGCCAGAGGTTTCTGCCCAAATAGCCGATGTTCAAGCGCAAATTGATTATATTTCGCGCATAGCCAAAGGTGCAGCAAAGGGCGATATTGAAGAAGATGATCCGCAGATCGAAGAACTAATGCTCTCGCTTAAAGCACTAACTGAAGAACCAATGATGATCGTGCGTGAGGGATTGCTGTTTGATTTCCCAGAAGCAAGCAGCATTATCATTGATCCAATGTGTCGCCAGCTGCGCGGGTTTGTTGGTGCAAACTGGATAGCGCATGAAATGTATCTTACACCAAATGATGTTGAAGAGATTTACGGTGTAGACCTCAAGAACGATTATAATTCCTACGATGTCAAAGGTCGTTTGATGTCGGATGCGCAATACGAGAGAAAAGCCTACGGCGAAGTGGATATTAACAAGCATCAAAAAGAAGGGCTGGTGTTAGTTTACGAATATTACGATCAGAAAAGTGGGCTGCAATATTGTGTCGCTGACGGATATGACGATTTCTTACGAGAGCCGATGGCTCCTGATGTAAAAGTCGAAGGGTTTTTCCCGATCTTCCCGCTGGTGTTTAATGAGGTTGAGCATAAGGATGTGCTGTTCCCACCGTCAGATATTAAACTTCTTATGCCAATGCAGAACGAGTACAATCGCGCACGGCAGGGATTGAGAGAGCATAGACGGGCAAACAGGCCAAAGTATGCCGCGCCAGCCGGTATGCTAGAGGATGCCGATAAGTAAAAGCTGGCTACTCATCCAGCAAATGCGGTGATCGAACTGCAAGCATTGGCATCCGGTCAAAAAGTAAATGACGTTATTCAGCCGGTTCAGCAAATTGGAATTGACCCAAATTTGTATGAGGTTCGCACAATATTTGACGATGTGCAGCTGGTAGTGGGATCGCAAGAAGCTAACTTTGGCGGTGTTTCCAAGGCTACGGCTACAGAAACTAGCATTGCCGAGTCAAGCCGTATGTCCAGCCTTGGCGCTAATATTGATGACCTCGATAGCTTTATGTCGGAAGTTGCTAGGGCAGCTGGGCAGATTATGCTTTACGAAATGTCGGGTGAAGAAGTTAAAAAGATAGTTGGGCAAGGCGCAACATGGCCGGAAATGACCCGTGAAGAAATAATGGAAGAGGTTTTTCTTGAAATTGAAGCTGGATCGACAGGAAAGCCAAACCGTGCAGCTGAACTACAGAACATCGAGCGTATCATGCCATTCTTACTGCAAATTCCTGGCATAGACCCAAGTTGGTTGGCCAAGGAATTGTTGAAGCGCCTCGATGACAAGCTGGATATTACACAGGCGATTGTAGAAAAAATACCAAGCATTGTGGCTATGAATCAGTCGCAGGGTGAGGGTACGGGTGATCCGGCACTAGCTGGCGCACCATCGGGAGGGGCATCCAATGCACCTATGTTAAATGCTCAATCGGCTGGTTCATTGCCGCCTATGGGTAATAATCAATAGCGTTTTGTTGAAACTTACGACCAACAAGGCTAGAATGTATTAAGAAAGGGACGCAAATGGTTGATGAGCCAAAAGAGTTAGATTCGTCCTCTGACTCACAAACACAAGACGAACTTGATCTAGCAGTAGATCAGGAAGCGCCTACGTCTAGCGCAGACAGCGAAACCGAAGAGGATTTGCTTTCCGTTGTGCAATCAGCAATGGAAGTCGAAGAACCGGAGGAAGCGGAATCGCAATCCGAAATTGAGGAAGTTGAAGGAGAAGATGACGGGGATGCAGAACCGTTAGCAGCATCAAATGATGTTGATAATGAAGAAGCATCAGACAAGGCTCCCGTTCCGTATAAGCGTTTTCAAGAAGTCATTGCCGAGAAGAACGAATTTAAGCACGGCGCAGATCAGTTTAATAAGATTACGAACTATCTAAGCCACAACAACATTAATGCAGATGAAGCGCAAACGGGCTTACAAATCATGGCATTAATGAAAAATGATCCGGCCAAGGCGTTAGAAGCATTAACCCCTTTTGTTAATACTTTACGCGAATTAACCGGTGAAGTGCTGCCAGACGACATTCGTAATAAGGTCGATGATGGATTTATGGACGAGGATGCGGGTAGGGAGTTATCGAGAGCGAGAGCAGAGGCAGACAACCAAAAACGGATAAATGACAGAGTGCTGACGCAGCAAAACAATGCACAAAGCGAACAGCATAAAAATCATTTAGCCAGAACTGTTACTGCTTGGGAAGATCAAACCCGTCAAAACGATCCCGATTACGACCTCAAACAAGATGAGATTGATGATCGTGTGAGGGTCTTAGTTTCTGAGCGTGGCAGTCCAAATACTGAAGAGGATGCGATTTCTATGGCTAATGAAGCCTATGAAGCGGTGAACCAGAGGTTTAAGGCGCGAATAGGAACAAAAAGGGCAATACGCACGGCATCAGGTGGTAAACTTGGTGGAACTCCTGTTGCGGAACCTAAAAGCCTGTTGGAAGCAGTGCAAAACGCCGTAGCGGCTGGCTCCTCCTAATTTTGGAGTAAACTAAAATGGCATTTTCTTCAGCCGAATTGGCGAATATCGCCAACGCCGCACTCGATTACTATATCGATAAAGGCAAGGTGTATGCTAACTCGCTTCAAGATAAACCTCTTCTTGCTGCAATGGACAAAGGCTCAAAGACTTTTCCAGGCGGTAAAGAGAATGTTTCTCTTGCGGTAAAAGGCACATACACCACAACTGTTGCTGGTTATACGCATAACGATACAGTGTCTTATGCAAACCCAGCTAACATTAACCGAGTGAATTATGCTTGGAAAGAACACCATTCCGGCATTTCGCTAACACTAACCGAACTGAAAAAGGACGGAATTAGTGTTACCGATTCACTTAATAGTGCATCAACTTCTAATCATTCTGGCCGTGATAGCCACGTTCTAGCAAATCTTCTTGAGGATAAGCTGGATGATATGATGGAAGGTTATAGCAGAGGCATGAACACATTGTTGTACGGAGATGGTTCCGGTAGTGCAACCGCACTTGCTGGTATCCGTTCAGCGATTGTTGATAACCCTGCTGCGTCCGGTACAACTGTTGGTGGTCTTTCTACTGTAACAAATACATGGTGGAGAAACCGCGCAAATGTTGCAATTACAACCTCGGCTACTGGCCAAGAGTTAATTGAAACACTGCACACTGAAATGCGCCAGTTAAAGCGTTTTGGTGGCAAGCCAACTATTGCTGTTTGTGGTTCTGCGTTCTTAGATCGTCTTGCTGACGAACTACGCCGCAACGGCAACTACAGCAACACCGGTTTTGCTAATCGTCAGGATATTTCAGTGGGTGAGATTGCGTATAACGGCCTCGTTTTCCAATACGACCCATCACTTGATGATTTGACCATTTCTGGCAAAGACCCGTCAAAGCGCTGTTACATCATCGATCCGAGCAAGCTATGTCTTTATTACATGGATGGTGAGAAGATGAAGCGTCATGCGCCAGCCCGTCCGGCTACGCAGTACGTCATGTATCGCGCAATCACAACCACGGCTGTTCTCACAGCATCGCAGCTTAATTGCCACGGTGTTTACGAGATCGCCTAACAACAAAAGGGAGCAGCTTATGGCTGCTCCCTTGCTTTTATGAAAAGAGGGAAAACATGGATTACCATTTTGTAGCTTTAGCAATAGGCTCTGATATTACTCACACTATTACTAAAGATTATGTCACCGCACCGGAGATTGTGCTTCTCCGCGCCATTCATGGCGAAACAGCTGTTTCTGAAATTAGACCAACAGGATCGTTTGACCATGATTCCGATGCTGAAAGAAACAGGCTAGGAGAACTTTATAATGATGAAAAGGTTGAAGAAGTTTTTGGCAAGTTTGGCGAGGTTCCCGCAACTCTTGCAGATGCAAAAGTGGAAGAAAGCTATATGGATAAAATGTGGCTTAGAGACTCAAAAGAAGCCCCCAAAAAAGCAGCCAAAAAAACAACCAAAAAACGTGCTAGGACGGCGAAGGGAGCGTTCGTTGCAGACGACCCAACGACTGACGAGAACGAGGCGTGGGTCACAACCGAGGAGTAAATAATGGCAAGAGGCACAACCCTAGCAATCCTGATAAATGATTTGCGATCTGAAATTGGTCATTCACTTGAGCCAAACCTCGGTAAATCAACTAGGGATGTGCTGATTAATGTTATTCAAAGAACACAAAGGAGGCTTTGGGATGATTACGCATGGCCTTTTTTAAGAGTAATGCGCGATCTTACAATTTCACAAAATCAGCGGTATTACGATTTGCCAGCCGATATGGTGTTTGAGCGTATCGAGCGTGTTGAGTTTAAGCGTGGGGATTATTGGGAAAAGGTCGAGTATGGCGTAGGTGCTGCCCAATACAACCAGTATGACAGCGATCGAGGAAAAACCTCAAGCCCTATACAGCGCTATGACGCATCTGAAAACGATCAAATAGAAATGTGGCCAGTGCCATCCGCTAATAGTGACCCATTAACCGGTGACGGCATGATTCGTTTGCACGGCATCAAAAACCTTGGCGGCTTAATAAACGATAGCGATAAAGCCGACTTGGACGACCAGCTTATTGTTTTGTACGGCGCAGCTGAAATGTTAGCGAGGCAAAAGCAAGCTGACTCTCAAAACAAACTAGCGCAAGCGCAAGCCCATTATTCACGGCTAAAAGCGCGGTTAGCAAAATCAGAAACATTTATTATTGGCGGCGGTGAGCCAGAAGGTCTTTATCGCCCAAGAAACCCACCGCTTATAGCATCGAGTTAAAATATGCCATATATACTGGTCGAAGATTTTAGAGGCGGGTTAGACACAAGGCGGTCAAACGTGACTGCCTTGCCTGGAACTCTAGTTTCTATCAAAAACGCTCATGTTACACGGGGCGGTGAAATAGAAAAACGACCAGCGTTTGTGTCTCTAAGCACATTGCCAACCAATACAACCGGTCTTGCAGCTGCTAACGGACAAATTTATGTGTTTGGTCATCAGGCGGCATCAGCCGTCACATTTCCTAGCAACACTCCGGCAAACGTAAACTATGTGCGGTTGCAACATCCAAGCGGCACAGCTTTGACAAAAGTGCTGGCCACTGACTTCTTTAATGGACAAGTGTATGCGGCTGCGCAGTTTGCTGACGGCCGAATTTACCATTATTACAATGGCGCAAGAATTACGGATTGGTTCGATGGCAGGGCTAGGGCTAAAATACAGATAACAGGCGGCACGGCAGGCGGCACGGCGGCTTCTGGGTCGTTTACAATTTCAGCCGGTACAGCAAACCCAGGCGATGATATAAGAACAATTACGGTAAACAACGTAAACCTTATTTCTACATCTGTTGCTCATACCGGCAATAACGCCACTACAGCGACTAATGTTGTTAACGCAATAAATGCCGCAACAACCAATCCTAATTACACTGCGTCTGCTTCTGGAGCGGTTATTACAATAACGTCAGTTACAGTAGGCATAGCCGTAAATGGCTTTGTTGTTGCAGTTCAAACAAACGGCGCAGCTGGCGTAAGCACCATTAACAATATGTCTGGTGGTGTAGATAACGCTGTTACAAATATTACAGTCAACGGAATTAACATTATCCCTGCCCAAATTCCTTGGGCTACATCTAATTCAGCTACAGCATCCCTAGTGGCTGATGCTATAAATGATTTCAATTCTGCGCCAGAGTATGAAGCAACCGCAACTGGCGCTGACGTAAATATTATTTCTAAAGCGTCCGGCACATCATTTAACAATTTTGTAATTGTCGTGAGCGTTGCTGGCAATGTCACAACAGCATTTAGCCCGACAAGCCAAAATTTCTTGGACGGCGGCGCAACTGACAGTTCTATAAACGGTTACACACCAGGAGGTTTTATTCGTCCGGTAAAAACAAAAATGTATGCGCTGTCTGATAGCTTACTGCATTTTAGCGGAACAAATGACCCTACCGAATGGAATGACGGATCAGCTGGTGCTGGTTTTATTAACCTCTCAAACAACGCCTCTGGCTCTGAAGATTTGCAAGCGATTGCCAACTATTTTGACAACATTGCGGTTTTTGCACAGCAAGCCATTCAGATTTGGTTTGTAAGTGCAGACGAAAGCCTTAACCAGCAAGTTCAAGTGTTAAGTAACACTGGTACGATGGCTCCGCAATCAGTAGTGGAGTTTGGCGACAATGACGTATTCTATCTTAGTGTGTCGGGTGTCCGAAGCCTTAGAGCAAGAGATTCTTCAAATGCCGCCTTTGTCGGAGACATTGGCAACCCGATTGATGAAACTGTTATTGAAGCTGTTAATGCTGATACTGCGTCAGGAACCGAGGCGCAGGGGATATTAGACCCCCGTACTGGCAGATATTTGTTGGCAATTGGCAGCACAGTTTTTGTCTTTAGCTATTTTCCATCATCAAAAGTTTCGGCGTGGTCAACCTATGAGCCAGGATTTGCCATTGATAATTGGGCTTATGATGGCAGCCAAATACTTTGCCGCAGCGGGGATGGCCTCTATTCGCTTGGTGGTGAAAACGGCAACACTTACGATAATGCTACAGTAGAAGTGCAAATGCCATTTTTGGATGCCAGCGCACCGGCTACTAGCAAGGATTTTACTGGCATAGATGTGACTTGTACAAATCAATGGGATGTTGAGGCGGCAACTGACCCAACAGATATAACAATTTTGCAAGATATTGCGACAGTCAATCGGACGACCTACGGCCTTGGCCGAGTCTCGATGACAGGGTACTCAACTCACATAGCCCCTAAATTTACTTGTACCCAGGCTGGTGCAGCAAAGTTAGGCAATGTAGCTGTACATTATGAGGGGAGTGACGCATCTTGATCTGGCATCGAGCAAGCATTGGCGCTCTTTATGACATTGCTCTTAACATGAGGCAGCGCGACTATGACGAGTGTTCGGCATTAAGTTTTACCGATAACCGGCATGATCTGGCTGATGAAATTGCACGATCTTGGTCACGTTCTGAAACAAGCATTGTATGCGGAACAAAGGAACACGGAGGCATTGCCGCGTTTACCTACATACCGCAGCGCAGGGGTGTGTGGAATATGGGGCTTTTTGCGACTGACCAGTTCTACAAAATCCACCTTTCGCTGACAAAACTCATCATAAAGAGTATAATACCTACGTTGGATAATGCCGGTGCGCACAGGGTCGAGGCGCAATCAATAGTGGGATACGAGAGTGTGCATAATTGGTTGAAGTTTTTAGGTCTGGAAGAAGAGAGTGTCTTGAGAGGATACGGCTGTAATGGCGAGGACTTTATTAACTTTTCTTATGTAAGGCAGCCACAATCAGAGCAGGGTTCTGTTAAGTGGCATAAACCAGGAGTAGTAGCGTAATGTGCATGGGTGGCGGTGGCGGTGACGGCGGTGCAGCCGAAAGAAAACGCCAAGAGGAAGAACGGCAAGGCCGAATACGGGCTGGCAATAAAGCTATAAACGATACCTTTAGCCAGTTTGACGATGATTTTTTCAAAGGTCGGCGCGAGGCTTACACTGGCTATGCGCAGCCTCAAATTAATGAGCAGTACCAAGATGCCTTTGAAAAATTGCGCAAGACTCTGGCTGCAAGCAATTTGTCACAATCTTCAATAGCAGCGCGGCGAAGAGGGCGGTTGGAAAAGCAGCTTGGCGAGATGACCCGTAAGATGAATCTTACCGCTGAAGATTATTCAAACAAGGCAAGGGCTGACATTGAAGCTGCTAGAAGTGGGCTACAAAGCCAAAATATGAATATGGCTGATCCAGCGCTTGCATCGGCTAATGCTTTGACCCGCGCCCAGCAATTAAACGAAGTGCCGGTATTTGATCCGATAACTAATTTATTTGCCTCGGCAGCCGAAGGTCTGGCAACGCAAGCTGACTTGGAGCGAAGAACTAAAGCACGTTATCCAACAGGGCTTTTTGCACCCGAATCATCAGCAAGGAATGTGGGATGATGTTAGCTGTGCAACTTTCAGATGATTTTATTGTTGGCGAGGTGGTCGCCTTAATGTCCGAAAGTAAGTTTCACCGCCGATATAGTGCGTCTGACATTAACAGGCTAATCGTTCCGGCCGTCTATCACGATCGAGCGCGATGTTACTTTGACGATGAAACAGAGGAATTAGTCGGCTTTATGACATGGACTTTTCTAACACCAGAAGCCGAAAGCGGTTACATCAACGGCACAAGAATATTGCAGCCGATTGATTGGATAACCGCACCGGAACAAGGCCAGCTATGGATAATTGACATGGTGGCTCCGTTTGGCGGTGTGCGAGAAATGGTGCGCAGCACAAAGAAATGGTTTGACCTTCATTACAAAGGTCATTGCCGTAAAGCGTTTTTCAAACGTGGTCTTAAAAACAATCGCATTGGATATTTTACGTCCAATGTAACAATTCATTAGGAGGCTAATATGTCTGGTGATGCAGAGGGCGGCGACAGCAAGGACGATTATTCAAAAATGAACCCAGCTGATCGTATGGCCGCAGGGGCGTATTCGGCTCCAAAATCAGGGATTGGCGGCCTTCTCGACCCAAGCGGGTCTGAAATGCGTACTCCTGTTTTTGATACGCGGGAAACAATTAGCCAGTATGTTGGGGCTGGAAAGGGCGACGGCAGCGGATCATTTAACAATTCTTACAAGGAGGTTGCCAACCCCAACTATGGGCAGCAAGTAGGGTATGAGTCTGATGCAATGCCTGGTACTTTGACCGCTTTAGGAACAATGTTAAACGGCGGTCAAACGCCACAAGTTTACACGGGCGATAATAGGTTTAATACAATAAGCCCACCAGGCGGCCCTTTTGGTGGAGGCAATGACGGAGCGGGTGAAAGCAATGCGGGTGCAATGCGCAATGCAGAACTAGCAGCTGCAAGACAAAGACGGGCTGCCGCTCTAGGCAATCAACAGTCTGCACTGGCAAATGCTTTTGGCATATTCAATAATGATTTTTATGGTGATTTAGAATCAGCTTATAGAGATTTCCAAAACCCACTACTTACACAAGGCTATGACGCTTCATTGCGGGGCATTTATGATGGTTTTAAGGCACAGGGCTTGCTCAAACAAAGTGATGTCGATGCAGCGATTGCCGGTCTTGATACCTCAAAAGCGGCTGAAATGGAGCGTATAGGTCAAGGCGCATCCGAATATGCTCAAGCAAAACGTGATGAAATTGCCAAAAGACAATCCGCTTTGGGCGATCAGCTGGCAGCATTGGCTGGCGGTGCAACCACGGCAGCTGATGTTGATGCCCAAACGGCTGCTATTAATGCTTTTGATTTTAGTAAAGACATAGACAAGCTAAAAACACCAGGCGCTAAAGGTGGGTTAAATTTCTTCCAAGGCTATAATCAAGTGGCCGCGCCAGCTAATCCGATTGCAAATGTAGCCCCGCAATCAGTGACCGGCGCTCCGCAAACTGGCAGCATAACACCGGTAACAAACACGGGTATTTCAAGCCCGTTTGGCTCAAAAAGTATAAGGGTGGTGTAAATGTGTAATCCTTTAGCAATAGGAATCGCTGCTACTGTTGGCGGGGCTTACTTAAAAAATCAAGCAGCAAACAGGGCTAATCGAATGTCAGAAGTGGCCGTTGATGAATACGGCCAAAAGAACCTTGCGCTTGAAACTGAGGGCAGGGATGCGGTCGATAATACAAGAGGAATGTTTGAGCAACAAGACTTTGGAGCCGGTCAGGGCGAGGCGACTAATCGTCTGGCTGCGTTGTTTAATGATACGACCAACATGCCTACTAATACACTGCCAATATCATCTGGTGCGCCAGCAATTATCGGTAATGCAATGAATACTCAACTTGCTAATGCTGCCGCTTTTAACAAACAACAAAACGATGCGTTGGCCAATTTACAAGGCTTTGGTGATTATTTGGCTAATACCATCAATCCACAAATGAACCGATCAGCTGAAACCGGTCAGATGATGGGGAACATGATGGCTGGTAACGCAAATGTTCTTAACGCTCAACTTAGAAACGCTAAGAACCAAGCACATTCACCGCTTGGTGACGTGCTGCAAATGGCTGGAAGTGTAAGCACTGGTTATGGGTTAAAAGCGTGAGGGCAAGGATATGAAAAGAAACGCATACAATTTTTCTAATGATCTGGCCAGAATAGGTGGCGCACTAAGTAAGGCCATGCTTGGTAGCGCTTCTGATGATGCTGCGATTGCGCTTGCTAACTATCGGGATGCGCAGACAAGAAGCACCGAACAGGACACAACACAAACAGGGCTTGTAAATACTGCTCGTAATGCTCTTATTAATCAACCGCAATATCAAGGTGTTGTGGCAAATGCGATGGGGCTAGACACAATATCCCCTCAATTTATGGGGCCGCCATCCTCTAGCCAAATGAGATTAGGAACACCCGCCGCTAGTAATTTAGCACAAACATTTCTTGGAAGTGGCGGTACTGCACAGCAAATGGCAAATGCCGCAAAAGTGTTTGGTGATGCTGGTGCAAGTCGTGTGGCTGAAAGCATGATATTTGGTGGCGATGCTGATGCAATACGCCGTGGCGCAATAGCCAAAGGGCTAAACCCAACAAAATACTTTGATGCTGGTGCAGCTGACACCGAAATTGCAAATGCTTTAACCGCAGATTTGGACAAAAACGCAAAAACACTTGAGGGGAAATTAGACGAAACCGAAGCAAGGTTTGGAGAGGACGGCCAAGGCGATAGAAACAACAAACGCGACAACGCAACAACAAAAGCGATTGCCGGTGATTTGACCGCTGCCAAGGAACGCTGGAACATCCACAAGGCCGACAATGAACTGAAAGCAAGTAAATACGGTGATGATGTGCAAGCTGGTGTTGACCGTGACAAGAACAAAGCTGCCGATGCGACTGTTCGCTACAAGCACGACAATCGCACTGTTGAGTTTACTATAGAGCCTGGAAAAATCCTTGTTATTGATCCGGTTAGCGCCAAGAAAGCTAAAATCCCAATCCAGACAGAGGGCGAATACAAAGGGCTGTATATCTTAGATGGCGGCGAAAAACCTGGTGATGTAAAGGTCACAGTAGGCAAGGGCGATGTCTACATGGATGAGGCTACGGCTGATGCGCTTGGCGTTGAGCCAAACGCTGACGGCCAGCGTGTCATTAAGGGCGCTGGTTATGAAAAAGATGCCAGCACTAGAGGCAGTGGAAGCGTTGATTTTGCAGTTTCCCCAAGTGACGATACCGCGTTGAGAAATTTTATCGATGAACAAGACACCGAAAATGTAATTGATGGAATGTCTAATGCTGCAACAATCGTCAACCAGCTAGTCAATGCGTCAGTGTCAGCTATGGGCGCTAAAAAGAGCATACCAAAAGCAAAAGCGTTCATAACTCAAAAATTATCAAGAGGATTTACTGAGTTTGAAGTGCCTAACTCTGGCAGAATTTATGACGATACATTTAATGTGCCAAACTTTTTGCTTGATGAGCTTAATGCAACTACTGGCAATGTAGAAAACGATAAAGCAATCAGAGCGCTTAAAGCCAATCAACCTGATAAATTTCTGAACTCAATTACAGCGCTTTTTAATCAGTACGGATTCAGTGCAGAACAAATTGCAATTATCTTGGGATAACATTTTATGTCTTTGTTGCTTGATCTTATTGACAGCCAAAACAATGCGAAACCCGCACCAAAAGCCATCAAATCAACTGGCTCACTTTTGTTGGATTCGATTGACAAGCTACCGGCGGCATCGCCCAATGATGGTGTTCCTCCCTCATCACTGACAGCGGTGGAGTCGCCGGTAGACCCTATTGACGCACAGATTGCAAGAAACAATGCTTTTAAGTCAAAGGCTGACGGCATACTAACCCCGCCGCCAGATGCTTTTGAGATAGCCAATCAGGTAACGCAACAGGCCAACACATCGAACAACATTGAAAACGCAATGGCCATGCAGCCAGCGCCATCTGCTATGGTTGCGCCTGTCCAGCTGGGTCGTGATGGCGTTAATCCGGTTAGTGTGTTTAACCCGCTGCCGGTCGATAACGCACAGATTGTCCAAAATGAAATGTCTGCAATAGAACAGCAACCGATGGCTACCCAAGAACGGGCCGATGCTGGGCTGTTTAATCCTAACAGGGATTTTGGCAGAGCGGTTGCGTTTGGTCGAGATACAGCGCAAAGCAATGTTAAGAATCTTGTTGCGGATGCCGAAAGTGTTTTGAGAGAAACCGCGCCTATGCAAATGATGCAGACAATGCAAAACGCCGCGTTGCCTGTGGTCAATCCTATCAGAGAGTTTTTTGGCGCTGCTCCGCTTCCAGAAAACGCTAACGAAAAAGCATCTATTGCTGCGGAAGCTGCGGCAAAGCAAGACGCTACAAGGCTGATGGATCAGGCCAAAGCTATGGGTTATCGCCAGATGACCACTGATGACATTGACAACTTTGGTGATTTTTTAGATTGGGCAAAGACCAGCTTGGGATCGTCAGGTGAGCCAATGCTTGTTAGTTTGGCGACCGGCGGCTGGATGTCTCCGCTGTTAATGGCTGGGGAATACAACACAAACCTAAAGGAAATTAAAGGGCTGTCGAAAGAAAAGCGATTAGCCTTGGCTTCCAGCGGCGGTTTGGTTGCGGGATTTTTAGAGAATGTCGGTTTGGGTATTCTTGTTAAGGGGATGCCAAAGGAATTGGTTGGCAAGCTAGGTGGAAAATGGTTTGCCGAAAAAGTAAGTAAACATTTCGGCGGTAGAATTGCCGCTGCCGTTCTGAGTGGTATGGTTGCCGAAGGTCTTGTTGAAGGTGCGCAAGAAGGTATTGGTATTGGCCTTGAGGCATCCGTAGGCAAGAATTTTAAGCAAGGCGAAGTCTGGACAAGGTTCAAAGAATCTATGGCGGCCGGAGCCGTTGTTGGTGGAGGTATAAGGCTTGGCGTACAAACTGGCACTGAAACAGTCGGTGGTGTTCAATCAGCCATAACCCCCGACCCGCTGATTTCTGACGATGAAAAGACTGTGGCAGGGTTTATTGCTGCGGATATGTTAAATCCAGCTAACGCCCAGCTGACCGAGGTTAAAACAGAAGGTGAGCCTACTGGATCGCTATTGCTTGACGCAATACAAAGAGCCGAAGAGTTTGCTGCACCAGTGCAAGCAGCGGAGGCTGCTCCAGTAGTCGAACAGCCGGTAGTCGAACAGCCGGTAGTCGAACAGCCGGTAGTCGAACAGCCAGTAGTCGAGCCAGTTGCAGTTGAACCAGCACCGGCAGCCGAGCAAGTGTTTACGTCTAAAACTGTTCCACAAATGATTGGTGGCCAGCCAAGCACCGATCCGCGAGAAACCTTAACAGCGATCAGTGACGGCACAAACACACGATATATAACCCACGTTGATGACGAAGGATGGGTCGAGGTTGACGAGGCTGGCACAGAACTAGAAAAACAGCCTAGCTTCTGGATGGATAGCGCAAGCCAGAAAAAGCAAGCCATCGAGTTTATGCAAGAAGAAATGGCAGCACCGGCAGCCGAGACAGCACCAGCTGTTCAGCCAGTAGCCCAACCAGCACCAGCAGCCGAGCAAGCGAACCCGCAAGCCCAGCCGGTTATTCCGTTTGCACGGCCGGTGGCTGATACTGATGGGCAGCAAAAGACGCTAACTATTCGCACACCAAACAGTGAGCAAACAGTAGAGGTAAAACCATTTATCATAGACCTTGCTGACTTAAAACAAGCTAAAGGTATTTTCCAGCCAAGAGACAGAACCACGAAAGAAAGTGATGTTGGTGTCCGAGAAAGGGCTAAAGACTTAGACCCAGCGCAGCTGATGGAAAGCCCCGTCACCAGCTTTGGCGCTCCAATCATTGCAAGGGATGGCACAATAATATCTGGCAATGGTCGTGTTTTGTCTCTTGAACTTGCTAAAAATGAGTACCCAGACCAGTACGCAAATTATAAACAAACAATCGAAGGTTATGGAACAAGCGACCAAAATTACGAAACGCCTATTCTTGTAATGATGCTCGATCAGGACATGACTTCCCAAGAATTGTCTAAGTTTGCAGACATATCTAACGCTCCATCACAAGCAGCGTTTTCTGCTACAGAGGCAGCAAGGAAAGACGCTAAAAATATAGGGATAGATATTTTTGATTTGTATAGACCGGAATCATCACTTGATTCGGCAGCTAACCAAGATTTTGTAAATACGTTTATCCAAAGAACAGTAGCGGAATCAGAACGTGGGTCTATGACCCGTCAAGGTCTGCTAACAAAGCCAGGCATGGACAGGATAAATGCTGCTATTTTAGCGTCTGCGTATAATGACACTTCTATCTTGGCGACTTTTCTTGAGGATACAGATAATAAAGTAAAATCAATCGGGGATGCTTACTTAGCCGCTGCGCCTAAACTAGCCATCCTTAAAAGCAGAATACAAAACGGTGAGGTAGCGCCAGAGTTTGATGTTACGCAATTCATGGTTGAAGCAGCCCAAGTTATTGCGCAAGCAAGAAAAGACCAGAAACCGTTAGTAGACATATTAGGCCAACAATCCATGTTTGGCAGCGTTGAAATGTCACCAGAAACACAGGCTTTGGTTACAGCTTTTTATACAGATGGATTTGGCAGAGCAAAATCAAAAAAAGAAATTACAGAACTACTGGAATTTTTCTCACAAGAAGCACAGAATATGTCTGCTCAAGGTGCTGGAATGTTTGTTGACAACACAACACCCGCCGGACTGATACAAGAGAGCAGTCGAAGGGCGAGAGTAGAAGCTGAAAAAAGAGCAAAGGGTGGAAAGAAAGATGACCCAAATCAAGGAAAACTCCTCCAAGAGACAGATGGCACTGGCAAACGCCCTAAACAGAGTGGCGAACAAGTACAAAAACCCCGCGTTCAGAGAGGCGGCCAAGGTCTTAAAGAAGCAGATACAGCCTCAATCAAAGCAAGGTTAGATGATGCTGAAAGAACGCGCCGAGCCGAGGTGGCTAGTGAAGAAACTGTGGAAACTACGGAAGATTCCGTACTCGCAGTATCAGACCTCGATAGCCAGCGCACCGAGAAACCTGGAACGCTCGTTGATAAAGTCTCAATGCGGCGGTTCTCCTCGCTCCAAGGACAGGCGTTCAGAGATGCCGGAATAACCCCCGCAATCGGTAAGAATATGCCTATCGAGCGGCAGTTTAAGATACTGTCCGATCTAATGAAAAACAAATTCGGCCTTGCTCACGTTGTCAAAACAGACAAAGCCAACAAGAAAGAGGCAGTCGATCAGCTTCTTGCCGGATACCATAACCTT
>Ga0213862_10000257_pt1 | contig 23367 bp, 38 predicted proteins | sample PICome_7_FD_160092 | JGI IMG/M metagenome (GOLD analysis project Ga0213862, IMG submission 160092) | Coastal seawater microbial communities near Pivers Island, North Carolina, United States - PICO266 | ecosystem: Environmental > Aquatic > Marine > Coastal | place: USA: North Carolina... | reverse complement strand
CAAATGCACCTACGCCCCCGGTGGGCAGGTCAATATTCCGCAGGCACTGCCGCGCATCAAACAGAAGGACCTCATGCGGGACCTCTGCCAGCGGTTCAACCTTGTAATCGAAGCCAGCCCCGACAACCCGAAGCAGCTTGTCATCGAGCCGTATGACGATTGGATAGCGGACGGAGGTGAGACGTACTGGACGGACAAGCTCGATATGGACAAGGAGCGGTCGTTGATGCCGACCTCGTCTCTCAAGTCCTCGCGGATTCTGTTCTCCGACAAAAAAAGCGGAGACATAGGAAACCAATATTTTGAGGATACTAAGGGCGTCACCTTTGGAGCTTACGACCAAGATATCGACGACGACTTCGCAAGCGGAGAGCTAAAGAACGCGCCCGTCTTCGCGCCCTATTTCGTGTATCCGGTCCCGACGTTGGCCGGTGACCCCATCACCTTCAACGACTTCTTTCTCATACACCGCTCATACCAGCGCGATGGGGTAGGCGTCAAGCCTTTGGCGCAGCCTCCGAAGCTCTTCTTTGCTACGGGAGTACAAGACATCCAGGACACCTATTACATCGACAATACGGGCTTCAGTTCGTTCTTGTTTTGCTCGCCGCTGTCGGACTCTCCCCTCAATGTTAGCACGCAAACGACATACTGGAACTCGACCTCTACGCCGTATTCGATGGATAACGAGATTATGGCAGGGGCAAACGTTCCCGCTATCGGTCTTCATCAGGCGTACTGGTCCGGGTACTTGGCCGATATCTACGACGCCGATGCGCGTGTCTTTGAGGCGTTCCTGTACCTCACCCCTTCCGACATTCGCAATACGCGCTTCAATGACCGTTTTCACATCTTGGGGGCGACGTACAAGCTCACCGAAATATCGAACTACCAAATCGGCACGGGAGAGCCTACGTTGTGCAAGTTCCTCCGCGACCTAAGTCGCTCGTCGTTTGGAGCGTGTAGCGCTGTTCCTACACAGTCCAACGCCAACGGGACGGTGACGTTTACCGATGCCGACGGGACCACGACGACCAATCCCGGCCAACAGTGCTGCGAGTCGTTTGGGTACTTCTACGATGCGGCCACCAATACCTGCCGCTGGCAAGAGCCGGGAAGCGATACCGGCAACCCCGGCCCACCGGATACGCCGACCGATGCGCAAGATCCGGAGCCACTGACGAACGGAGACAACCCCGGCCCGGTATCGCCAACGGGAACAAACACGAACACCACCGACCCCGACAGCGGCACCGTAAGCGTTTACGATGAGGTCATTTTGACGGGCGAAACAACGGGCACGGGCTCGGTGACACCATCGGCACCGGGTGGAGTACCTATCGCCGTAGCCGACGACACCGTCGCCGTGGGTGTGGTACGCATTACCTCGGTAACTGTAGGCGGTTCCTCTGGCGTACCGTATACGACCAAGTTCGAGACGTGGAGGTTCTTAGCTAATGGCGGAGCCGCGACGGTCACCGTAAGCGAGACCAATGGCACGGAGCTCGACTACGGCTCTCCTGGCCTGCGTAGGTTGACGGCCTCCATGAGTGGCGGCGTGTTGTCTTTTGCTGTCACCGGAGAGGCCGACGAAATAATCAACTGGACGCTTAAGGTTGAGATGGTCCGGATGTACGCGACCAACATCACCGAGTTCGAGGACGCCATCCTCACCGAAGCGGGCGCACGCCTTGCCGGAGTCAACGACCGGGTGCTCATTCAGGAATAAACAAAGTTTTTTTGTCTATTTGTTTGGTGAACTAAGAAAGTTGCCTATCTTTGGGGTATGAACAACGCACAACTCACCACCATGAACGAAGCAATTTCCACCCTCAGCAAAGTCGACTTTGCCGCCCTGACTGCAAAGGCTTGTCAAGCATTCTGCGCCGCCGCTCAAGACGAAGGGCTTTCAGTAGAAAAGACGCGTCAGCTCATGACCTCTAAGGAAGGCATGGACACCTTGGCTGAATGGATGGCGAAGAACATCTAAACCGACCGACATACAAACAGACGGCCCCGCTTCGGCGGGGTTTTCTATTTTGTAGCATGAAGGAATACCTCGACGGCATAGGCCAAGCCATCCCCCGCGTGTTGGAGGTGTCGGCACAATACGAGCTCCGGGGCAACCCCGATTGCCTTTTGTTATATGGATACTATGAGTGGGGCGCCTCGTCATGGTGGCGGAAAGTCCTCCAAGGAGTACGCAATGGCGCAGGACTACGACATCAACATCAAGGTAAAGGGGCTCGGAGCAGCGGCAAAACAACTCGCTGACTTTACCGACGAACTTAACGAAGCCCGCGAAGAGGGCGCAAGCATTGGCGGGGCGTTAGATAAGGCCACCGGGGGAGCGGTCACCGGATTCAAAAAAGCGGCGGCAGGAGTCAAGACCTTCATCACGGGACTCAAGCTAACCAGGGGCGCCATTATCGCCACGGGAATCGGTGCTTTGGTTGTGGGAGTCATTGCGTTAGTGTCAGCGTTTACCAAGACCGAAGCGGGAGCCCGCAAGCTGAAGCTGGTCATGGCTGGCCTGAGTGCCGGCGTCCAATTCTTTACGACTCGCATCGAAGCGGCCGGGGGGTACCTCGTCAACCTGTTCACTAAAGGACATACTGCCGCCGCCGCGGAATTCAACGATGCCCTAAAAGATGTCGATGCAACATTGGATGGGGCTATAAGTCAGGCGGTGAGATTGGAGAAGGCGCAACAAGCTCTAATCGACCGTCAGATTGAAATGACGAAACGCCGGGCCGAGGACCGGAAGGACATCAAGGAGTACAACATGGTCGCCGAGGATACGACCAAAAGCCTTGAGGAACGGGAAGCGGCGGCCAAGTCCGCCATTGAAATTGAAAAGGCACTCATGGCCGAGCGACTCAGCATCGCACAAAAAGAGGCCGAGATTCACGCCGAGCGGATGTCGATGGGGTCCTCAACGGAGGAGGATCGCATGAAGCAAGCCGAACTGGAGGCGCAGGTCATGGACCTCCAGACCGAGTCGTTTGAGATGCAGACGACGTTGAACAACAAGCTCAACACCATCCGCCAACAAGCGGCAGCAGAAGCCGAAGCAGAATCCAAGCGCATCGCAGACGCCGCCGAGGTCAAACGCAAAGCGGAAGAAGAAGCCGCCGCCGCCATCGTAAAGGCCGAGCAGGATATCGTCGACTCACTCGACCAGCGCAGCCGCGCCAACCTTAGCGCCTTAGAGAATGAGCTGCTCACCATCGAGGACTTTTACAATACTCAACTTGATGCCGCAGGAGATAACGCGCAACTTCAGGCGCAAATTGAAGCACAGCGCGACGCCGAGATTGAGGCGCTATTTGAAAAACACAGCGAGGTAAGTATCGCCCAAAGGGACAAACTCAACGAAGACCTGGCCACGCGCCGCCTGACGGAAAGGGAGAAAGAAATCGCGGACCACGACGCCACCTTCTACGCCCTAATGGATGCGGCAGGAACTAACCAAGAGCTGCGGCTGGCCGTGTTGGATCAGTACGCCACGGAGGTCAATGAGATGCAGGAGCGCCACCGGCAGGAAGACCTCGCCAACGAGCGAGCCGCTGCAATGGCAAGGCGAGAGATTCAGGTACAAACGGCGACGCAGACCCTGAGCATCTTGTCCAACTTAAACGAAGCCTTCAGCAAGGGCGGAGTAGAGCAAAACAAAAAAGCCTTCAACAGGAACAAGGCTATCAGTATAGCCGAGACACTGGTCTCGACGTATATGGCTGCACAAAAGGCGTTCACCTCACAACTGACGGCAACGCCTGACTCTCCTATCCGTGCCGCTATTGCTGCCGCCGCAGCTACCGCTTCAGGCTTGGCTCGTGTGGCCGCTATCAAATCCACCTCGTTTAATTCTGGAGGCGGTGGCAGTTCTTCCGCCGGAGGGGGTGCCTCTATCGGAGGGGGTGGCGTCCAATCGGTCGGTGTTGACGTGGGTACGTTAGTTCCGAATCAGCAGAACCCCACACCGGAACCTGTCCGCGCATATGTTGTAGAGAACGAGATAAGCAACAAGCAAGCACTCAACAGAGAGCTACAAATTCAAACGACGCTATGAGAACGGTCGAGCTATTGATTGACGAGGAACAGGACGATTTTGGAGTCGAGGCCATCAGCCTTGTAAAGTTCCCAGCTATAGAAGAGAATTTCGTGTACTTCAACAAAGACCAGAAGCTCACCCTCGCCAAGATTGACGAAGACAAGCAGCTCCTCGTCGGTCCGGCGCTCATCCCTGAGAAGATGATCCCGCGATGGGACGAGAGCAAGCAAGAGGAGTTTGAGGTGTACTTCTCCAAGGAGACGGTACAGCAGGCCGCCGAGCTTTTCATGAGGCAGAAGCGCAACGGAGAGTATACCGTAGAGCACCAGACGAAGGTCGACGGGCTGTCCATCTTCGAGAGCTGGATAGTAGCCGACAAAGACAAAGACAAGGCCGCCGTGTATGGCTTCGATGTTCCCGTCGGGACGTGGATGGTTTCCGTTCGCGTCACTAACGGCGACGTGTGGGCCGATGTCAAGGACAAAAAATACCGGGGGTTCTCCATCGAGGGGTACTTTATCGATAAGTTGGTCAAGATGGAAGATGTCACCATTGAGACTATTGCCGCCGCCGTGCGTGATGTGCTTGAGCCCGTTGCGTTCTTAGACGGTAAGCCCTTATTTGGAACCCCATTAGAGGCCCGCCTGATGGCCGAGGCGTTAGGGTGCGAAGGTCACCACGCTCACGAAATCAATGGCCGAGCGTTGTATATGCCTTGCGAGAATCACGAGCAGCTCGACCCGCTCCTGCCAAACGAATAAATCGCCGTTATATCGACCGTTAGAAACTCCATCAATGTCCGTTATCGAGAAACTAAAAGAGGCTGTCCGGTCTGTCGTTGAGGCAGAGCGCCAAGACCTCTATGCCGAAGCCCGCCTAAATGATGGGCGCGTAATTGCAACCGAAGCCGAAGCCTTTAGCGCCGGCGCCTCCGTTCGCGTATTGAGCGAGGACGGCGAGGCCGCTCCCCTGGAAGCTGGGTCGTATGAACTCAGCGATGGCGGAAGCGTCACCGTAGACGAAAGCTCGCAAGTCGTCGAGATGATGGACGACAAGGAGGAGAAGACCGAAGCCGCAGACCACGAAGAGGAGAAGGATGAGATGGCCGCCGTCAAGGCCGCCCTCGTCGACAAGTTCCAAATCTCTCCAGAGGTAGCCGCCGAGATTGTCGAGGTAGTGAAGGAAGCGATGGCCCCCACGGAGGAAGTCGAAGCCGCCGAAGAGGAGAAAGAAGAGATGAAAGAAGAGAAGCCCGTGGAGATGTCTGCGCAGCTCTCCGATATCACCGACCAGATGACGGTCGCCCTCGAAGCTATCAGCGCACGCCTCGCCAAGTTGGAGGAGGCACCCGCCGCAAGCCCCGACCGCGTCCTGCCCAAGGCCGAGTTTAGTAAAGAAATCAACCCCAACCTTTCCGGCGTCGATCACGCCTTTAATATTATTTCCAACCTATCATGAGTAAGAAGTACAACTTCGATATGGATGTGGTCAGCGGCACATATGCCGGAGAGCTGGCCCTGCCATACGTTACCGCTGCCATCACCGGTGCCGAGACCCTAAAAAACAACCGCGCCCGCCTCATGGAGGGGGTAGTTGCCAAGGCTGTCATTAACAACGTCGGCTTCAACCAACAAGCGGGTGGAGCAACCGTCATCCAAGCCGCCGCCTGTGCCGGTACGGACGGAGCCAATACGCAGCTCACCGAGCAGATTATCACCCTTGACGACTTGATGGTCAAGGAGGTCATTTGCCGGAAGACAATCTTCCCGACGTTTATGGCTGCTCAAGGCCGTATGCGCCGCGACGGAAATATCCCCGCTGACTTCGCTCAGTTCCTTCTCGCTTCTACAGCCGCACAAGCTGCGAACGATGTCGAGACTTTGATTTGGACGGGTGCGACTCCTTTGACTACTGGCCTCCTGTCTGACGACGGAACCTTCGACATCACTGGAGTTCGTGCTTCACAGATGGGCGGATTTGCTGAGGCTGATTTGAATGCCATTGGTGCATTTACTGCAACCAACATCTTAACCGCTATGAATTCGGTATTCGAGCAAGCATCAGCAAGCCCCGGTATCTTGTTGCAGCCCGGAGCCGGTTTCTACCTGTCCTATGAGGCTTATGCGTTCTACCTGCAAGCTCTTGCAGACGCGAACACAGGCCCCAGCTACAACCAAGAATTGAGCGGAGCCAATTACCTCGGTTACCCCGTGTATCCAACCGCAGGTATTCCTAACACTGCCGACATTATCGCCTTCACATACCCCGACAACATCGTGGTAGCAACGAACGCCTACACAGGCAACGAGGCCGCAAGCCTTATCCCTGTGTATCAGTACGACGGAAGCGATAACGTCAAGGTCACTATGGACTTTGCTATCGGTGTTAATGTAGGCGTCGCAGGTGACGGCGTTGTAGGATTCGACTTTACTGCTTAAGACATGGCCTGTACTATCACCCTCGGCCGCGCGCTGGATTGCAAGGATGCCCTCGGAGGTCTCTCACGGATTTTTTTCGTGAGTGACTTTGAGGACGGACTTGTGACCGCCGCCGGGACGGGTGATGGAACGGCAGGATCGGCAACGGTAGCAACCGCCTCTGGCGAGAGCTTCACCGTAACCGACCTCCCCGCGATGACTGTACTCCAGTACGACCTTCGCCCGGACTTGTCTTCCTTCACCGTCAACGTCCAATCTGACCCAGCTACGGGCGCCTCACTCTTTGAGCAGACGCTTAACGTAGTTCTTCAGAAGCACCAAGAACAAGACCCCGAACAGCTGCGCCTCATTAGCCGCAACCGCTCGCAGATCTTCGTTCTCGACAATAACGACAACGTCTTCCTCTTTGGAGCCACCTACGGGATGGACCTAAACGGGGGAACGCTGACCTCTGGCGCCGCTCGTAATGAGATGTCAGGAAGCACCATGACCTTCGCCGGTCGTGAGCCTGCTCCCTACTACCTCCTCGAAGCTACAGCGGGAATCGGTACGGCAGTCTATCCCTTCGATGGGCTGACGACACCTGGGAACGTTACTATTACCACGGGTTAAATCTCCGTTGCTTTGTGTGTTTTAGGAAGGGGTCGCCATTGGCGGCCCTTTCTTATATCCACCAATGAGATGATTCTGGTCTTCAAGAATAATTCGGCGAGCGTTTCCAATACGGTCTATATCACGCCCAAGGAAAAGCGCGGAGCGGCTAACGTTGCCGAGTATGGCGCCACTATCCAAGCGCTCGGTATGGAGCTCACCAGCCTTACTACAAATAAGGTGGTTATGGTCAACGCCTCGACGCTGACAGTAACCGACCGCTTCACGACATTTTCCTTCTCCGCCGATACCGTCGCCGCTGACACCTCCGCCGACCTCAGCGGACCCCAATGGCCGGAGGGGTTTATCCAGTACCGTATCGTCGAGCGGGCGTCGTCCTCTGACGTTCGAGCCATCACCTCAGCCGACGTCATCCTCGAAAAGGGTTTGGGCTATCTTTCGAAAGGCGGACAGACGGGAATACTACTCACCGAATCCGGGAACTTCCTCGCGCAGGAATCCGGGGGCTTGATACTAACAGAAGATGCCACGACAACGACGGAAGCGTACCAAGAGACAACCTACACCAGCCAACCCGACGCCGCCGAAACCTTCACATACTATGAGTAAGCACGAGTTCAACGTCTTCGGGTTACCTACTCACGAGCTGCCTCTCTTCACTGAGAAGACCGGCCGCGATTGGGTCGACTATGGCTTCGACAATCGATACGGCGACTACCTCCGCGACCTGTACCTCGGTTCGAGTATCCAAGCCGCCGTCGTTAACGGTGTCTCGGAGATGATCTACGGCGATGGCCTCGACGCCACAGACAGGGAAGAGAAGCCCGAACAGTGGCTCAAGACGCAAAAGCTGTTGGAGAACTCCGACGAGAATATTATGCGCCAGCTGTGCTTCGACCTGAAGCTGTACGGGCAGTGCTACGTTCAAATTATTTGGAACCGCGTGAGGACGGAGGTGGCTGAGTTGCGGTTCTTGCCTGCCCATACCGTACGGACGGGCGTAGCCGATGCCCAAGGGCGCGTCGACTGCTATTACGTGAGTCCTGACTGGAGCCGCATGAGAGAGCCCCGCTTCGCTCCTGTCAAGTACCCCGCGCTGGATTTAGAAGACCGCTCCGACGCGGCTGTAGTGTATCAAATCAAAGCCTATCAGCCGGGAATCTTTTATTACGGCCTGCCCGATTACGTTGGCGCTACGAATTACGTCGAGCTCGACAGAGAAATCAGCTCGTTCCACCTCAACAATATCCGCAACGGCCTCTTCCCTTCTATGTTGTTGTCGTTCAATAATGGCGTCCCCACGGACGAGGAGAGGAGGACTATAGAAAGGCATGTAAACGACAAGTTCAGCGGATCGGGCAACGCCGGGCGCCTGCTGATTTCGTTCAATGACGGCTCGGATTCTGCGCCGATATTGACCCCGGTCAACCCGAACGACAACGACGGGATGTACGAGTTCCTCGCTAAGGAATGCACCACCAAAATTCTTGCAGGCCACCGCGTAACGTCTCCCCTGCTGTTTGGTATCCGTGGCGACGGGAGCGGGTTTGGCAATAACGCCGAGGAGCTGCGCGATGCCTTCAGCCTCTTTCAGAATACCGTTATCAAGCCCTACCAGCGGACTCTGTTGGATGGCCTCCAGGTCATTTTTGACGTCAACGGCATCAACCTCGACTTCTACTTCAAGACTTTGAAACCTGCCGACTTTATCGACGTGGAAGCGGTCAAAGCGCAAACGGTTGATGACCAAGAGAAGGAAGGTATTGAGCAGGAGTTCAGCGCAACGGAACGGGACTTGAACCCCGCCGCCGATTGGTTGCTTGACCGTGGCGAAGACGAGGACGAAGAATACGAGCTCATAGACGAGCGGGAGGTGGATTACGACAGAGAGCAAGAGTTCGATGCGCTGTGGACGTTTGCGCGGGTGCCATCGTCCAACCCTGCTGGCAAGTCCGAGCAAGATACCGACCTCATCAAAGTCCGGTACTCCTACGCAGGCTCTCAGCCGGACAATAAGAGCAGGCAGTTCTGCCGGAAGATGATGAACGCGAAAAAGGTGTACAGGAAGGAAGACATTTTGGGAGCATCGAACCGCGCGGTCAATCCCGGATGGGGTCCAGAGGGTGCCAACACGTACAACCTATTTTACTGGAAAGGAGGCGGATCATGTCGCCATTTTTGGTCCCGTAGGACGTACCTCAAGAAGAACAACAAGAAGGTCAGCGTGAACCAAGCGCAGAAGATAATTCGCGCCGCTGGGCCCGATGCGGAACGGCTACAGCCTAACGACCCGAAGGTCGCCCAGCGCCCCCGCGATATGGTCAACCGTGGCTTCCTTGAACCCCGCGACTTTACGACCCCCCGATAATGGCGAACCTCATCCTCTTCATTTCTCCGGCCAAGCTCAAGAAGGAGACGGCGCTTGGTGGATCCGTCGATGACGAAATCCTACAGCCGTACATCCGGCTCGCTCAGGAGATGCACCTTCTCCCTACCCTCGGACAGAGCCTATACGACGACCTCGTCGCCAAGGTGACCGCCGGGACTATCACCGGCAACGATGAGACCTTGATGGACTCCTATATCGCTCCGGCGCTGGTTCAGTTGGCGTTCTCTGAGGCCCTGCCTTTTATCCGTGTGCGCATCGTCAACAACGGCGTGACGGTTATGGACTCCGAGCAATCGACAGCGGCCACCTACGGCGATATGAAGCCGCTCATGAACCGCTCGAAAGACCTGGGGCTCTTCCATATCGAGAGGCTCATCGACTACCTCGACAACAACGGCAGCCTGTTCCCTTCTTTAGACGCTGAGGGGCCGGGGCAGTTGTGCCGGACGGTAAGGAATTACACGCAGGGGTTGAACGTATACCCCAACTTTAGAGACGACAAACTCATCGAGCGCATTTTGCGCGATTACGGCATTCGGTATTAATGACACCCGAAGAGAAACTCGCCGAGTATATCCAGAAACGAGATGGCAAACAGCAAAATTTCCGAGCTTTCAGAATTGACTACCGTCGCCAACGACGACGTGTTGGTGATTGTGGACGACTCCGCAACCGAGACGAAGAAGATCAGCTTCGCTAACCTGTCCGCAGGTATCAGCGTAGGCAACGCGACACAGCTTCAATTCACGGCCCTAAATAATACCGGGTCTACGATTACGAAAGGGTCGGCGGTCTATGTCTCTGGGCATACTACCGAGACACAGGTGGCCCCAGCCGACAACAGCGCCTCGGCCTCCATGCCTGCCTTCGGTATCGTTTCCGATGATATCCTAAACGGAGCAACGGGGACGGTGATTATCTCCGGTGAGGTATCCGGCATCAACACCGCGAGCTTCAGTATCGGCGACGAGCTGTATGTTGGTACGGCGGGAGCTTTGACAGCTACCAAGCCCACGGGGACGGCACTCATCCAAAAGATTGCCAAGGTCACTAAGGCCGCCGCAAGTGGGGAGTTGCTTGTCATCGGAGCGGGAAGGACCAACGACCTGCCCAACTTGCCCGACGGGAATATTTGGATTGGCGACTCTTCAGGCGTACCGCAAGACAAGACGCTCACAGCAGGAACGAACGTAACGATTACCGAGGATGCCACTACGGTTACCATTGCCGCAACCGGTACAGGTGGGGCGACAGACCTCGACGACTTGACGGATGTAACCATAACCGGCACCCCTGGAGCTGGCGAGGTCCTCATCAACAACGCCACGACGGGGCAGTTCGTCAACTCCACCCTCACCGCGGGAACGAATGTCACCATTACAGAGGCCGACGGAAGTATCACCATTGCCTCTACGGGTGGAGGTGCTGCCGACCTCGACGACCTTACCGACGTCACTATCACGGGCACACCGGGCAACGGTGAGATGCTCATCTCCCAAACCGATGGGACCTTCGTAAACACCACCCTAACGGCTGGCCCTTCGGGGTTTGTGCGCATCACCAACGCAAGCGGGCAAGTGACTATCGGAGCCGGCGACGGGGCCGAGGTCGAGTACTTGGTTCGTTCCACGGCGGTATCTACAGCCGGAGACGTAGAAGGTAACATTGTCAAGTTCGGCACTACAACGGGAATGACTGCCGGCGATGTGTACGTCTGGAATGGTACGAACTGGGTGCAGGTAGACGGCGACGCGGAGGCAACGACGAAGGGACTGATGGGCGTGGCCCTCGGTGCAAGTTCTGCCGACGATGGGCTCTTGACCCACGGCGTGGCGTACCTCTCACACGATCCCGGCGCGGCAGGCGACATCCTTTATGTCGATACCGCTACGGCTGGATACCTGACCTCTACGCAACCCAGCGCACAGGGCGACTTCGTTCGTGTGGCGGGGTATTGTTTGGCTGACAACAAGGTCTTCTTCTCACCCTCTCAAGACTATATCGAAGTTGGCTGATATCAGTAAGATAAACGGCGTCCCGATTGCGAATATCGAGAAGCTCGACGCAGTCCTCGCGGCCAATATCGCCAAGGTGAACGGGCTGACGTTTGCTCCGGCTGTCCCTTCACCTGTGGCGGCCTACTCGGTGCGTCTTTTGGGTAGTGCGGTCGGTATCTCTTCATATACCGGAGCCGCCATGCGCGTCCGTAGGGAAACCGCAGGCGGTGCGGGCGACGACGACGAGGCGGATATTGCTTTCGATTCCGGGGTCATCTCTTTGGACTCAGCTATTAGCAACGCAAGCGCGGGAGTAACGGCGACGACGTTGGGGCAGTTCCTCAATGTGGGGACGGTGAACGGCACGACCTACACCAACCCCGATTCTTTGACGGTGACGGCCTCGTGTTTCGTGGACGAGTGGAAAGACCAAAGCGGAAACGCAAACCACTTGGAGCAAACGGTCCAAAGCTCGCAATTCACTTTACACGACGGGACAACAAATAGCGACTTAATCCTTAAAAACGGCAAGCCCGCTCTACTTCCTACGAGCAATGCAGTCGGCTTCCAAGCTGTTTCTGTAGACCTAAGCAACAGTGACGTCAGTGAGTTTTTAGTGGCGGAGTGTAATAATAATTTTGCTGTTGCCACTAAGTATGGCACGAATAATATTTTAGTGGCCCATAATAATTACACAACTGGCATTGATGGAGTTTTCCAACTTGCTTCATATACGAATGCCAGCTATTACTTAGATGGACAGCAGGAGAGCGTAACGCAAACTAGAGGAACTACAAGAGACCAATTTTACCTCAATCAAAGGCTGGCATCCTTGTGTAATTTTCAGCCGACTTCTAGCGGCATCAGCATAGAAAACATAGCCGACTTTTTTAGAGTTTATGTATATCAAGAGCTGGTAATCTATGACTCTGATCAATCGAGCAACCGCACCGGCATTGAGTCCAACGTAAACACCTACTTCAGCATTTACTAAATGGCTACAGTATACCTCCCCGTAGAGCCCATTGAGGGCATGGATTCAGCAGAACGCGCCGAAGCTCTCGACGCCGAAGTATGGCGCCTCCGTCGCCCGCTCTCGCTCCAATCCCCGCAGGACATAACCAAGTACTACTACCCGCGTATTACCCACCCGACCACGGGACAGGTGGCCATCGTAGGAGACACCACAGAAGAGGTGCGCATCTCCCCAGAGGTAGACCTGACCGATATGCTCGCGCTCCTGCCCGAAGTACCGCAGGAAGAGAAGGACGGGCTCGTGATGTTCATCGACGCGAACCGAGGGGGGTCTGTTCCCTTTGGGCAGCTCATCCCGTCCACCTCGACACAACTCACCCAAGAGGAAGCCGAGGCCCTGGGTTGGTTGCCCGATCCTATCGAACCGTAAGAGCTTTCCCATATTCAAGGGCATGGATACGCTTACAATGTTCGAAATCCTGACCTTGGCGGGGGCCATTATTGGAGTATACACCAAACTGACGGGAGAGGTGGGGAAGCTCAAGGGCCGTATCGTTGCGTTAGAGAAGACAGAGACAGAGGTAAAGGCGATGCTCGTCGAGCTGCTGGCCTCAGTCCAGGAGATTAAAATCCTATTGGCAAAGAAGGGCATCGAATGAGATACTTCACATACGAGGAGTTCGATAGCCCCGACGTCCCCGGCTCCGGCCACCAAATGCGTGACGAGTTTCTCCTGATGCTGGACGAGGCCCGTCATATTAGCGGGGTACCCTTCCGCATTAATTCGGGGATGAGGTCGTACGACTTCAATCAAAAATGTGGAGGGACTTCTAACTCTTCCCACCTCACAGGATGGGCGGCGGACATTTCGGCCACGTCATCGAATCGCAGGTGGGTCGTTATCCATGCGCTCCTTCAGGTGGGATTCACTCGGATAGGCGTGGCGGATACCTTCGTCCATGTCGATTGTGACCCGACTAAGGTCGAAAATACGATGTGGTTATATTAAAGGGTAGATGCTCGACACACTCGACACCCTGACAGCAGTCATCGACACCGTGGCAACGGTCGTCACAGACCCCATAATCCTCGACCCAATGGAACCTTGGTACGTAACGCATTACGTTGAACTCATCTTCATCGTCCTCGCGGCAACTAAAGCCGTTTTAAATCTCGTCCCCAGCGAGAAGCCGCTGGTCATCTTCGGATACCTCGACACGCTCATCGGGTTGATTTTTAAGGATCGCAGAAAGTGAAGTGGCGCCAACTCCTGAAGGGGTTGGATATCACCGAAGCATTCAAGACTAAAGGCGACCTAAAGCGGTGGAGCGCAAAGCGTACCATCGGGGGGGTCCTCGCTTTCACCGCCTCGGAAGTCATCCTCATCCACGGTATTTCGTGGCCTGCCGTTGCGCTGGCTGCCGTCGCTGTCGTACCCGTTACGGCGTCAATGTTTGAGCGATGATAACCAAGCACACCCGCAACCATTACACCGTTACCACGCCGGAGATAGAGTCGGCGAAAAAGCAATATGTCCTCATCCTCTCCGACGTCCATTACGACTCTACGAAGTGCGACAGGCAGATGTTGACCCGCCACCTCGATAAAGCCAAGGAGCGCGGCGCTAAGGTGTTTCTCAATGGCGATTTCTTGGATTTGATGGGCGGCAAGTACGACCCACGGAATACCCTGCCGGGAGGACTGCGCCCAGAGTACCGGGGGCAAGACTACTTCGACCTCGTAACGGAGGACGCCATCAAGTTCTTAGAGCCCTACAAGGACCTGTTGACGGTCTACGCCCAAGGCAACCACGAGACCAACGTAAAGAAGCGCCAACACACCGACCTCTCGCGGCGCGTAGTCGAAGGACTCCAGGCGTTGGGAAGCCCCATCCAGCTCGGAGGATATTCTGGTTACATCCGTTGGCAGTACCTGTATCATACCGAATGCAAGTCCTACATGATGCACTACCACCACGGCTATGGGGGTAACGCACCACGGAGCAAGGGCGTGCTCCACGCCGATATCGACGCGGCTAAATTCCCGGACGCCGATATCATTGTCCGTGGTCACGATCACAACAAGTGGCACCTTCCAATAACTACCGAGCGCGTCACGCGCAAGATGGAGGTCAGCCGAAGCACCGTCCACCATATCCGTTGCGGGAGCTACAAGCAACTCGGAGACGGGTATTCGGGGTGGGAGGTAGAGAAAGGATTCTCACAGCCACGCCTCGGCGGGTGGTGGTGGTACTGCGAGAAGATTGGCAAGCGCTGGGAGACCGGCGTCGAGGAAGCCCACTAAAAAAAGAGCCCCCGAACTTTTCCGGAGGCTCCTAAACTTTAACCAAAAACTGCGCTCTTGCCAGCGCCGGTTCAATATACTACAGATTCTTCAGGCGTTGGTGTTCTCTTTGTGGTATCGAAACTCCCAACGCACCTCCTGCCGAGATAGGCGGCAGTTGTCGGCGATGGCATCAAGCACCTGGTCGTTGCCCGTGCGAATCTGTCGCAGGAGCTGCTCTCTATTTGTTCCCAGCTTTTTGGCGCATCGGTGTACGCTCCCGTACTGGCTTATAATCATGTCAAAGAATTCCATTAGAAGGGGTTTAAAGTTCCACAGTAGCGATTGCCGTAAATGGGTGACCGCGTGGTTATGGTGTGGGTCGCTTCACGCGGATCGTAGTCGTGCGGGTAGATGACAAAGCCCAGGCCCTCGACCTTGCCCTTGAGCAGGTCGGGAGCTTCGCCATATCCTGTCGGCGCGTTGCGGTTGATTTGTTGCAATCCCTTGGAGCGCATAAGCCAACCCCACTCGCGCTTTGCCTCGCTCCACGTCTTGCACCGGTACGGGTGAACGCTAATCATAGCCGCACAATTTTGCTGTGGATGAAGTCGAGCGTGGTCCGCATAGCGCGAAGCTCTGACAGCTTGGAGTCGTCGGAGAGGTAGCCGCTATGGGTATGATCGTCGGAGAGCTCTGCCGTCCGTGCGGTGATGTGGTTGTCAATCTTACCTACCTCGTCATGGATGAGGCGAGACATATCGCGGACGGCCTCAGCGCGTCCCAGCTTGTGGTCGGTGTTCATTTTGCGTGGTCTTCGATAATGGATTTCGCGTCCTCAAGGATTTTCTCAATGCGGACGGTATACTCTTGGAGGTTCTTGAGCTTACGCACAAGGGTCATATCTCTTCGGTTAATGCAGTCGGGGGTCGCCAACTGGATGACCTCATCGAATAGGGGGCTTACTGTGTGTTCCATGCCGCAAATATATACGCATCTTTTGCATATATCCAAATCTCTTCCCTATATTTGCACAGATAAAACGCAATATCATGACAAAATACAAACGTTGGGTAACTGCTGTCAACCGCGCAATCGTTGCGGAGATGGCCATGCAGAAGAAGACCCAGAAGGACCTCGCCGAGGCGCTGTCCATCCACCCCGTAACCATCAACCGCAAGCTGAAAGACCCCGGTCTCTTCTTTGTTGGTGAGCTTGGGCTGCTCTGTGACGCCTTGAACATTGACCTGAAAAACCCACCGAACTATGGTACAGGCGCAAATTGAATCTATCCAAGGCAAGGGCGACTGGAAGGGCAAACACGGGACGATGTACACCTTCGAGGTCGCCTTTAACGACGGCACAGTAGGAGAGGCCAACGCCAAGAGCCAAGAACCCCCGTACAAGGTGGGCGACGAGGCATACTATGAGATTAAGACCGACGACCAGTTTGGCAAGAAGCTTAAGATTTCAAAGAACCCACCGCCCCCCGGAGGCTTCCAGCAGTTCCAACCCGCCAAACAAGATCCCGACAAGGACAAAAAAATGATTCGGGGTATGTGCTTCAAGGTGGCGGGGATGGCGTGGGCCAACCAGTACAAACACAAATCTTTTGAGCTGCCTCACGAGGTGATGGTGAAGGACGTGATTAGCCTCGCCAAGAAATACGAGAAAGCATACAACGAATGGATGGAAGAATAACCCGCTGGATGTCGAAGACTGTCCTACCCTACCAGGAGCGCGTGGCGCGGATCATGTTTCTCCGGGAGCATCGGCGCAACCTCTTGCGCGATTATTGCAACGATGAGGTGACCAAGAAAGAGAAGCACAAACTGCGGCTTGAGATAGCCAGAGTCCAAAAGGCTTTGAAACAACTCGATCCCGATGGTATGTTCCCACCATGAAATATTGGTTCGAAGTTGAGGACGCGCAGCGGTGGGGATTGCCTGCCGCTGCCGTACTCGCCCACCTCAAGTATTGGATAGCTCGAAACACCGAGGCCGGGGAGGAGCCGTGCATGACGCAAAGCATAGCGCGTATGCAGGGGCACCTCCCTTTTTTGACCTTCGACCAGATACGGCGAGCCCTCTCGAAATTGGAAAAAGCAGATGCCATTTACCGCAAGTCAAACGGCTTTGATAGGAGGCACACTTACTGTCTGGCAGAATTGCCACAAGCAAGTGGCGAAATTGCCACAACGAAGAGGCAGGATTGCCACATCGAAGAGGCAGAATTGCCACGTGTACATATAGAAACAAATACCTCTAAGAGAACAAGAGATAACGCGCGTGAGGAATTGGAGTACCAGAGACCCACCGAGGAGGAGGTCGTCGAATACTTCCGCGATATTGGCGGCTCAGATGTCGCCGACCAGCTCGGCCAAGAGTTCCACACCCACTATGAGTCCACGGGCTGGATCGTGTCCGGGACGCCGATGGCGAAGTGGAAACCCAAGGCGCGGAGCTGGCTGTCACGAATGAGAAACAAACAAAGCAATGAAAGAAGAAAAGGATTTAACCCCACAGGCTTCACTCCGGATGGCCTCAAGGACTTTATCGCTAACGGATAGTACTCAGCTACTCCTGAAGGGAGATAGTCGAAATTTGACCCCTCAAAATGCGTGGGAGGAGGGAACCAATATCCGCACGGCGTTGCGCCTCAATCCCCAAATGGTTCGGGCGTGGTTCCTTGCGGAGCTCGGAAGGCTCATAAAGTTCGTCGATGCCACCAAGACCATCCAGGACGACGACGAGATGAAGGAGACGGCGCGGGCGCTGATGGAGGAGTTTCCCGCATTCAAGCTGGAGGAGTTCGCGCTGGTCTTTGAAGGCATCAAGAGGAACAAGTTCGGCCCCATGTACGGGCGCCTAAAGCTCGGCGAGCTGATGGAGTGTTGCCGCAAGTGGGAAGAGACCCGCGCGGAGAGGATTCTGGAACGCAAGCACCGACCCGAACACGACCCCTATCAGAGGCACGCAGGCACACGAGAGGAAAGGAAGGCTATATTGCTAACCGTCGAGGACCTTATCGACCTCGGCCAAATCAAGCCCCCGGAATGATCCACGGAATTCTCGTCGCCATCGCCGTCCTCACCTTTGCACAGGTCGGGGTGGAATACTATCAGGAGAACCAGGTGCGACTCTTCAACCTCGTCGTATTGTTGCTGTCATGCCTCGCCCTGTTCGTATGACCCGCAAGAAGCTCATCGCCCGCCTCGACAAGGTATTCTCTCAGTGGGTGCGGAGCAAGGATGCCGACCATCGGGGATTCGTGCAGTGCTTTACCTGCGGGCAGTTCAAACACTGGAAGACGGTAGACGCCGGACACTTTCAAAGCAGGGCCAAGTTCTCGACCCGGTGGGATGAGATGAACGTCAAGCCCCAGTGCAAATCCTGCAACGGATTTCGAAGCGGCGAACAATTTAAATTCGCCCGCCACCTCGACAGGGTATACGGGGAAGGGACAGCGATGGAGGTGGAGCAGCTATCGAATACGACGAAGAAGTGGAGCTCGGAGGAGCTGGAGGCGATGGTCGACGTGTACAACCGCAGACTTCGAAAGCTATGAAAACAGTGACTTCAGTAAGCGGAGGACAAAGTTCGGCGTATATCGCTGCCAACTATCGCTCGGATTATTATGTCTTCGCCTTAGTGTGCATTGAGGATCGGAAGTGCACCCCAAAGGACAAGGGCTTGGTTCGGGAGGTAAGCGATCGCATCGGTCGGGAGTTTATTGCAACGGCAGAAGACGACACCATCCTTCACACGATGCTCGACCTTGAACAATATCTCGGCCAGCGGATTGATTGGGTAGCCGGGGAGACCTTCGACTACGTCACGACCCACAAGGGTGGCTGGTTGCCCAACAAGCTGCACCGCTATTGTACCGTCGAGATGAAGCTGCGCCCGATGTTTCATTGGTGGAAGGAGACCATCGGCGAACCTGTCGAGATGCAAATCGGATTTCGAAGCGGCGAAGAAGGGAGGGCGAACCGGATGCTAAAGCGATGCAATGAGGACGGCCTGTTGGAATTTAAGCACGTTGTGGGCAAGCACTCCAACGGGAACAACAAATGGGCAGAGGCCGCATGGCAGAAGCCGGTATTTCCGATGGTCAACGACGGCATCAGACGGGACCAGGTCGTAGAATTCTGGAAGGGTAGCTTCGTCCGCTTTGCACCTCGCAACAACTGCGTCGGGTGCTTCCATAGAAACCCGCTCCTGTTGCGTCAGATGTTCGACCAACACCCTCAGAAGATGGAATGGTTTGCCAGCCGGGAACGCATCAAGGGAAAGGGTCAATGGATCCACGGGGGTGCGTCTTACGACAAGATCAGCCAACACCGGCTACAACATCAACTCGACTTCGAAGATTTTTCGGAGTGTGATTCAGGACATTGCGGACTGTGACGCTGGACGGATACCTCTCCCGCAATTACGACGACCTGCTTCAGGCCGCGTATAGGATTGCAGGGAAGGACGGGCCGGACCTACTCCACGAGGTTATCCTTCAGCTCTACCAAACCAAACAAGACACCATAGACGGCCTCCTGGAAAGGGACCAGATGAAGTACTGGGTGCTGCGGGTCATGGTCAACAACTACAATTCCAAAACCTCCCGATATCACTACAAGTGGAGGAAGGATATAGAGCGCCGTCGCAAGTTCTCCCGGCACATTGTCGACTGGTGGGATGGTGACGGCGTAGCGGCCCACCGTGACGAACTCTTGACCCATATCGAGGAGCGGCTTGCCGACCTCCCTTGGTTCGACGCGGAGGTGTTTGCGATATATTTCGAAGAGGGGCACACCCTCGATTCATTCGCCGAGGCGACGGGCATCAGCCGCCACAAACTCTACACCACGATAAGACGTGTCAGAAAAGAAATCCAAGGGGCTCGGCGACAAGATCGCAAAGCTGACGAAGGCGACGGGAATCGATAAACTCGTTCACGCTGTAGCAGAGGACTGCGGATGCGATGAGCGCCGCGCCAAACTGAACGCGCTCTTTCCGGGCCGCAATGTGGAGATGGACCCCACCGACGTCACCGCCTTCGAGAAGCTCCTGCCAGCTATCAAAAGCGGTAGACTCAACCGCGCCGAGTCGCGGACTATGTACGACATTTTCAATCGGACCTTCAACGCTAAGGAGAGGCCGTGCAGTTGCACAGGCAAGAACAAGCGGATGGTCGACCAACTACAACGAGCTTATGAGTATTCGTGTAAATCTTAAGACGTGGAGCAACTACCCCGACGCGGTAAGCAATAACGCAAAGCGGGGCATCGAGCTCAATGAGAAGGTGGGCAACAAGTGCGCCACACAGGTCGGGAAGGTTCGCGCCCAACAGCTCGCCAAAGGGGAGGGGGTATCCTTCGACACCGTACAGCGGATGTATTCATATCTCTCCCGCGCGGAGGAGTATTATGACGAATCAGATACCAAGGCTTGCGGAACAATTTCGTATCTTCTATGGGGAGGAAAGGCCGGCAAAAGGTGGGCCGAGAAGATTATGAGGGAAGAAGGTAAACTTTAATTTGCATATTTGCTAAGGGTGGTTGTATATTAGCGGCATGGAAAACGGCATTTATACACTGCAAGAATTGAGCGACGGCTTGGGCTGGGCGCAGTGGGCAATTAAGGACGCGATCCGGTTGGCATTTCCTAAGCCTACATTTTGCCGCTCTTCTTGCCCTTATAAGGTTACCCGACTGAAAGACGGAATGTTTCAAGTGACATATGTTGGAGAATGACCCATGGCTCACTCTTCTCAGGTATCGGAGGCTTTGACCTCGCGGCCCAATGGATGGGATGGGAGAACGTCTTCCACGTCGAGCGCGACCCGTTCTGTCGGAAAGTCCTCACCCATCACTTCCCCGAATCCCAATCCTTCGACGATGTCAAGACCTTCGACGCAACTCCGTTTCGAGGACGTTTACGAGTCCTTTCGGGTGGCTTCCCCTGTCAGCCTTTTTCAGCAGCAGGAAACAGGCGAGGGACATCCGACGATCGATATCTATGGCCGGAAATGTTCCGCGTTATTCAAGAAGCTCGCCCCACCTATGTCGTGGCGGAGAACGTTCGCGGCCTCCTTAGTTGGAATGAAGGGCTGGTTCTCGACACGGTGTGCGCTGACTTGGAAGGTGAAGGTTACGAAGTCTTGCCGGTCGTACTTCCTGCTGCAAGCGTCAACGCGCCGCACCGCCGCGACAGAATCTGGATTGTTGCCCACCGTAACAACGGACTCGGTGAGCAATCGAAGCAAGAAGTACAGCCAAGGGGGAACGCCGCTAACGATGGCGGCGCAGATGCTTCCTACGCCTGTGGCATGGGACGGCAACGGAGGGGGAGCGAGGAAGCCAAAGGACGGCAAAGCCAACGCGCTGGGCTACAGCCTCACGTTGAAGGACAGAGCAGCGGCGCAGATGTTGCCGACTCCATCAGCAACCAGCGACCCAAAAGGGGGCGCGACTCGAACCGATCCAAAGAGGCAGAGGGACACGTTGGCGTATGCAATGCACGATCCAACACTTGGGAAGACTTCCCATCTGTCGCCCCTATTTGTGGAGGAGATGATGGGCTTCCCACGCGGCTGGACGGCATCACCTTTCCAAGGTGGAGACGAGAGTCAATAAAGGCATACGGAAACGCCATCGTGCCACAGGTAGCGTATCAGATATTTAAAGCCCTCCATGAGTAAGCAGGTGATATATCAGAACATTGTCGAGAGGGACGGGAGGAAGTACCTGGAGACAGGATACGAGGAGCGCAGGCCGGACGGACAAATCATCCGAACAGCTAAATTTGAGACCTACCACGACCCCAATAAGCAACCGAAACTGTTTTGAAGATTCTCACCGCAGCACAGTTGGACGGATACCAACGCAGGAAAGACAAGACGGTCTCGCTTCGGTTTATCACCCAAGAGAAGACCAGCGGAGAGATAGCCGATATCGACAGCATGGTAGACGCCTTTGGCATCGTGTACTTCCGAGGACAGGAGAAGATCAACCAAGATGAAATCGACGAGCTGGACGCGGTGGAGCTCGACCTGTACGATGAACCCAAGAGCCAAAGCCAACGCCTCCGGAACGTACTCTTCAAAGTTTGGAAGATAGAAGAACAAGGGACATTCAAAGAGTTCTATCGCCACGAGACAGAGCGCATCATCCAGCACTACAAGAATAAACTCGACCTATGAACGACTACGCTTACCGCGCCACCTTCTACGGTTACCTCGGTATCTTCGCGCTCCTGCTATATTTGGCACTGTATGGCTGAAATCTACAAGGCGGTCTTCACCTGTCCCGAATACGACGAGAGAGAGGTGTGGTACGTCTCCAGCAGGCAGGCCGCACAGATGATGCTCTCCCGACACATAAGGACACCGGCAAGCAGTAGCATAGCCTCCAAGTACAAAGAGGTAGTTTATGACATGACAATCACGCCCGTCTTCGCAGGTAAGGACGACGCAGGATATGACCCCCGACATTAGACAAAGATGGACGCACAAAAAAAAGCGATGATCCAAGCCCTGGAGAAGTCTCTGGGAATTGTTACCTCAGCGTGTAAGGTGGTAGGCATCGCCCGGCAGACGCATTACAACTGGATGGAGGACGAGGAGTACAAGGCCGCTGTCGAGGAGCTGGGCGACGTAGCCCTTGATTTCGCCGAGAGCAAACTTCACAAGCTCATAGACTCCGGCAACCCTGCCGCGACCATCTTCTACCTGAAGACCAAGGGCAAGGAGCGCGGGTACGTCGAGCGTCAAGAGATAGCCGTCGCAGAGAAGAAGCCGCTCTCGTGGTTTACCGAAGCAACAGCCGACCACACATAAAGGCAAACTTTTTTCGCGTGAATGTTTGGATATGCAAAACATTGTTGTATATTTGCTATGTCAACAACGCAAAACAAAGCAACCATGAAACTCATCACCACCGACAAAGTCGCCCACGGTTACGAAATGTTCAAAGGCATTTCTGGGTCTTGGATGGTTAACGCCTCTTTGGATAAATCGGGGCCGGCATGGTCTTGGTACGCCCGCGTGTGGTACACGCATACAGACGGCATTCAGTACGAGCAGGGGTTTTTCTGTGGTAACGAATACTCTAAGCTCGAAAGCCGCCAAGAGTTGGAGCGCGTTATTGCCGAGGAGTTGTCGAAAACTCCGTGCGTCTCATGAAAGACCCCGAATGGTGGGACCAAGTTCTGGAGAACCACCCGCCCAACGACTTCTTGACAAAGTGAGGCAGCCCGCCACATACTACCACGTCAAAGGGTGCGACACCCGAATACAAATCCACCAAGGCGGGACGCGATCGGGGAAGACGTACAGCATCCTTCAGAGTATCGTAGAGCTGTGCTACGAGAACGAGAACGCTGGGGCCGTTATCACCATAGCCCGCAAGACATTCCCTGCACTGAGGGCGACGGCGATGCGGGACTTCTTCGAAATCCTCGAAAGGGAAGACATCTACAACCCCGACTTCCACAACAAGAGCGAGGCCAACTACATCCTCTTCGGCAACCTCGTGGAGTTTATCAGCGTAGACCAGCCGCAGAAGGTCCGAGGTAGGAAGCGACAAGTGCTATTCATCAACGAGGCCAACGAGCTGAGTCTCGA
>Ga0213862_10000255_pt1 | contig 23404 bp, 20 predicted proteins | sample PICome_7_FD_160092 | JGI IMG/M metagenome (GOLD analysis project Ga0213862, IMG submission 160092) | Coastal seawater microbial communities near Pivers Island, North Carolina, United States - PICO266 | ecosystem: Environmental > Aquatic > Marine > Coastal | place: USA: North Carolina... | reverse complement strand
CGAATCGATTGCATCGCTGTTGTTCGATGGAATCGAGGATTCAGCGCCGGGTCTCCCGTCCAATGACGTCCTCCGCGCGTCCCGATCTTCGCACCAGTGCTCACCGATCTCCCCCATTCCTCCCCACTTTCCAGGCATGGGCTGCTCGCCTCCGCACATCGCCCTGCTCTCGGGGCTCGAGGGAACGGGTATGACCGGCAGGCAGATTACTGACGTGATGAACTCCATCGCGATGCAGTTCGGCCCGGTCCCTGGGAGGCTTCTTCCCCGTTGCAAGTGAGTCATCGCGCCTCCCCGATCAAAATCGGTCAAATTCTCGCCGAGGGCGCCCGAATCCCGCGCTTTTTTTGAGTTTGTCCCGCCCGACTCCCGCTGACCTTCGATCCTCCCCTCTTTCCTTCTCTCAGGGTGACGCAGAGCGGCTGCGTGCTCCTCGGCGTGGATTCACCCGATGCGCTTCGCATCGCGCAGGCGTTGGCTCGCATGCTCCCCGGCGCGGACATGTACTACCCCAACCAGCGCCCGGATCAGCAGCACCTCACGCTGGGGCGATTCAACGGCAGCGACCCGGCCGGGTTCGCCGCCTGGCTCAGCGAGAGCCTCGCCGGGCAGCTCAATCTGCTGCCCACCTTCACGGGCACCAGCGTGCAGCTCAGCGACGAGGTTCGGCCGTACCCCAACTACCCGATCCCGCTGAAGGGCGGCGCCGGCGGTTTGGGGGGTATCGGCGCGCCAGGACTTAGCCTCGGCAACGGTAGCGGACTCGGGGGTGGGTTTGGTTCGGTCGGCGGTGGCTTCGATGCCCCCGTCAGCAGGCCCGCGGCTGCGGCGCCCATCGGCGGTTCCCTCGCCCCCATCGGCTCGGGACCCATCGGCGGCGGCCCCATCGGAGGCGCCCCGATTGGAGCGCCCGTGCAGAAGCCCGTCGCTCCCATCGGCTCGGCTGCGCCCATCGGTGCCGCTCCCGCCGCCCCCGCGCCCGCCGCGACGCCGTCCCAGCCCCCCACCTACGCCTCGGCGATGGCGTCGGGCCTGGCTGCGGGCAAAGGATTTGCCGCGGCGGCTGGAGCCCCCGCCAAGCCGGCGAGCCCCTCCCCGGCGGCTGCGGCGGCGGCCCAGTCCCCCGAGGCTCTGCTGTCCATGCTGCAGTCCTCAACCGCGGGTGCCGAGGGCGTCGGCGTGCTGGGTAACTCGTCGTCCGCGGCTTCCGGGTACGTGCTTCGTCCCCAGGAGAGCGCGGCTTGGGCTCAGCGCCTGGCGCCGCTGGTGACCAACCTCCAGGGCGTCCTGTCCACGGTTGGCCCCCAGAAGTTCTGCCAGATGATGGACCGCGTGGCCAACCCCAACGACTGGAGCCTCGCGTCCGAGGTGAGCGCCGGCCTGCAGAGGGGCGCGCGCCTCGAGGTTGTGCAGGACTCGGAGATTGCCGCCGCCATCGAGGCGAGCGCCGTCGCCGTCGCCAACACCGGCGCGCAGGTGCGCCTCAAGACGGTGGCTGTCGACCAGGCGGTCGTGGGCGCGCCGGGTCACAACAACACCGGCTCCCCGGTGATGGTGTGCCGCGTCGATCGCGCGGTGGACCCCACCCCGGGCATGACCCGCGTCGCCGCGTTTGCGCTCCACCTGGAGCCCGTGAGCCAGCTCGCGGCGGCGGAGGCTCCCTACCTCTCCCTGGTGTTTGCCTGGCTCGGCATGCGCCAGGCGGCTCCGTCCTCCGCCGCGGCTGTGGTGGCCTCCGGCGAGGGCGGGCCCTCCGCGGTCAAGCAGGAGACGGTGTCTTCGGCGGCTGCCTCGGCTGGCGGCGGCGGCGGTGTCCGTCGCCCCGGCGACTGGACCTGCCCCGGGTGCCACGCTCACAACTTTGCGTCGCGCAGCGTGTGCTTCAAGTGCAAGAACGCCAAAGCTGGCGGTTCCGGTGGTGGGGGTGGTTTCTCTGGCGACGTCTCCAAGTCGTCCGAACCGGCGGGCGGTCCCACGGCGGGTAACTTCCGCCCCGGCGACTGGATATGTACCGGCTGCCGCGCGCACAACTTTGCCTCCAGGTCCGCGTGCTTCAAGTGCAAGCAGCGCAAGTCCGGCGGTGAGCAGAGCTCGGCCGCGACGCAGGCCTCCTCGGGCGGGTCCGCCCCGGATAACTTCAGGTCGGGTGACTGGATGTGCCACAGCTGCCGAGCGCACAACTTTGCCTCTCGCGCGGCTTGCTTCAAGTGCTCCTCCAAGCCCTCGTAGTGGACTTGTGCGAGAAGCTTCTCGCAAGCGCGGTTGACGAGACCGGTCTTTGAACTCACGTGACGCGAGGGCGGGACCGAATCAAGACATGAAAAATAAATAAACAGTGAAGAGAAGAGGGTTGGAAGAGGGTGCAGAGGGTGTTACGATGGTGGGTGATGTTTCCAGTATGTGTGAAAAGGAGACTCCGGGTCTCTCTTCGGGATAAGTGAGAAACGTATAAATCTGACTCTGAGCAGTTTGAAAACTTCGTCAACGTTTCGTTACACTAGACCTAGATGGCTTACTGGTAGAAGCTGAACTCGTCACCCGGCTTGCGCACGCTAGATTTGTATCCCTTCTCGAAATCCTTGGGCATCACGACGTAGCGGTTCTTGCGCACCGCCTGCAGTCCAGCCTCTTGGCAGATGGCCCGGATATCCGCCGCGCTGATCTTGTCGGGCCTGGACACGTAGTCCTCCAGGTCAACCTCGTCCGAGAGGTTCATCTTCGCCGTGCACACCTGGAACACCAGCCGCTTCTGCCGCCTGTCCGGCGCCGGGCACTCGATCTTGCGGTCCAGGCGGCCCGGTCGGAGGAGCGCGGGGTCCAGGGTATCGGCGCGGTTCGTCGCCATGATCACCTTCACGTTCACCGTCTGGTCGAAACCGTCCATCTGGTTGAGGAGCTCCATGAGGATACGCTGTACCTCGCGGTCGGCGCCCGTGTGCGCGTCGAAGCGGGCGGTGGCGATGGAGTCAACCTCGTCGATGAAGATGATGGCGGGCGCGTTTTCCTTGGCGAGCCTGAACACGTCCCTCACCATCCGCGGGCCCTCGCCCAGGTACTTCTGCACAAACTCGGATCCCACGACGCGGATGAACGCGGCGGTGGTGTGATGCGCCACAGCCTTGGCGAGCATCGTCTTACCGGTACCCGGGGGACCGTACAGGAGCACGCCGCGGGGCGGGTCGATGCCAATCTGTCGGTACAGGTCAAAGTGCGTCAAGGGCAGCTCGACAGCCTCGCGAATCTCCTGCTTCTGCACGTCCATTCCTCCCACGTCGCTGTACTTCACGTCCGGTCGCTCGGCATCGGTCAACAGGGAGATGGACGAGTCAGCCTCTGGGGGCAAGATATCGACCAGCGCGTTGGAGTGGCGGTGGAGCGCGACGGATGACGAGGGCTTGAGCAGCTCGCGGTTCAGCGTGGATAGGATGCGGACGTAGTAGTTGGACCCGGTGGTGGACGAGACGATCCCGGCGTTCTCGTCGACCATCTCCAGGAACTGTCCGATCACCAGGGGCACGGCCTGGATGCGCTTCACCTCCTCCTGCGCGCGCAGCAGCTCGATCTTGAGGTTCTTCTGCTCATCCTTGACGTACTCCTCCTGGATCTCCACAAACTCGAGCTCCCTCTGGAGCTCCTTCAGCCGCGAGTACAGGTCCTCCTCGCTCTCCCCGGGACCGTCCTTGGGCATGGTCACGACCACCTTCTCCACGTCCACAGCCTGCGACGGACGGTTGGGTGAGGGCGGGAAGGTCAGGGGCGGAACGGAAAAAAGAGAACCGGGGGGATAGATCTTGACAAAAAAGGCCCGTTGTGCGACGCGACGCCCGGTGCGGTCCGCGAGGGGTCAGATCCCCAACGAGGACGAACACGCGAGGGTGCCGGAGCGCCGTTGATGACTCTCAAAGCACCCCGGGGCGATGAAAAGCGGCGCGCGCGCTTCGTTCGCTCCTCCCGGGCCGCCCCGCGGGTCCCAGATCTGGGTGAAGCACCGGGGCCCACCCCACGGGGGACCTTTCGCGAACGGAGGTGGTCCAAACTTAGGGTTGCCCCGGGCGAGCGCCTCGGTGCGGTGTCGGTCGCGAGCGGAACGTACCATGGGCTGGGTTTCTTTCGCGACGGCATTCGCACTGCTCCTCCTGGTGGAGACCATCTTTCCTCCCCCCCGTGCGCGGGATCTGGCGTCCTCGCGCTCAACAGTGGTGTTGTTTGCCTTTGCCTTTGTTTATTAGTTTTCTCACCAGTTCGAATCTCGGGATCGAGGGTCTAATTCAGGGTCTATTTTCCCAGTCAGCTTCCCCGCGATCGACTCGCCGAGACAACTCCCGACATTGTGCTTTAGCCACCCCGAGGTTACACGGGGCGCCAGTGTTATGGCCGCGGGCCCGCCTCGCATAGTCGACCCTCTGCTGGACGACGCCGCGCCGGACGGGGTCTCGGTCGAGATGCAGGGGCCGCCGTACACCCCGCTGCGGCCGCGGAGGATGAGTCTCATGACCCACACCCTCGCCAGGGCCGCGAAGAAGGGCACCGCGTTCCCCGCGTTCGCGAAAGTCCCTGATTTCCCAATTTGCACATTCTTCTTCATGGACGAGGCGCCCAACGACGTGGATTTGATCGAGACGCTGAAGAAACTCATGTCTATCGACAGGCTGCGGTGCACCGTGATGGGCGAGAAGACGTTCGAGTGGGAGGTGGTGGCGGACATGGAGCAGAAGCTCGCCTCGCACGTCACCAGAGCCCAAGTCTCGTCGGAGAAGGAGCTGCGCGCCAAGTTGGACGCGCTCATCTTGACGCCGCTCGACGCCGACAGACCCCTCTGGGACGTGACCGTGGTGACCCTCGCGCCCAACGCGACGTGGACGGACTCCCCGGGCGGGCCGGGACGGAAACCCCCGATGGTCTGCGTGCGCCTGAGCCACACCATAGGCGACGGGATATCGCTGGTCAATGTTCTCAACGAGGCGTGCGTCTCCGAGGACGGGTCCCCGGTGAGGACCGTCAACTTCACGCGCCGGCCGAACCCCAAGGTGTGGGACTGGAGCACGCTGTACAACCCAATCAACATCCTCACGCAGCTCGCCAACCTGCTCTGGTACATCCTCAAGTGTATATACGCCGTGCTGAGGGCGCTGGTCACGCCGTTTGGACCGCACGATACCAAAACCGCGTTTTGCGATACCAAGTCCAAGGTGGTGTACTCGGGCAAACGGACGATGGTGACCTGCCCGTCGTTCAAGCTGGCGGACATCCGCGAGATCAAGACACAGATGGGGTGCACGGTGAACGACGTGGTGTGCGCGTGCCTGGCGGGGGCGCTGCACAAGTACCAGGTGCACCGGGGTGACCCGACGGCGGACCGCAGGCCGCTGGTTCGCGCCGCCGTGCCCTACGCCTTCCCACGGAAGAACCCCGCGGAGCTGACCAACTCGTGGACGTTCGTCTCGCTGCCCTTCTATCTCGGACCCATGGACATCAAGGACAGGCTGGCCAAGACGAAGAGGAGGTGCGACGACATGAAGCGCAGCCCCGAGGCTCACGTCATCGCCGGGATCAACACCGTCGCCGGGAAGCTCTTGGGCGCCAAGTTCCAGAGCCAGACCATCTACGACTTCATGTCCAGGCACAGCATGGTGTTCACGAACGTACCGGGACCCACCGCGCCCGTCGTGCTGTTCGGCCAGAAGGTTAACGATTTCCTGTTCGGGATGGGTAACCTCGTGAACCAGGTGAGCGTCATCTCCTACGACGGGACCATGACGCTGAGTCTGGTGGTGGACCCGGACGCGGTCCCCGATGCGCACCTGATTGGGAAGTTCTTCCAGGAGGAACTCGATAACCTGTGCGCCAAGTTGATCTGATGATACGTCGATATTACCTGTACGATTAGTTCGCTGTTGGAATAACTCTTATGCATTACACTGTTCACTGATACATCACACCAGAACTGGCGCACCCAAACCGGCCAAAGCCCTCACGTGACCCACCACGCACGAAGCCAAGCCCTCCCTTATCAAGCCCGCCGCTCCGTCCTTCGCGTCCCCGGTCAGATACCCATACCCGCCCTCCAGAACCGACACGACCCTCGCGTTGGACGACCCCGCCGCCGCGCACAGATAGGCGGTCATCTCCTCGTAGTCGTCCGGCTGCAGGTTGATACCCGCCAGGCGCTTGCCCGTCTTGTCCACCCCGGCGTTGCCCACGTCGTGATTCGCCGCGTCGAACCCCGCGCTGATTATCAGCAGGTCGGGTTTGAACGCTCGCAGCGGGGGTAACACGCGCTCGCGCAGGCGTTTCATCCACTCAGCCCGTCCCCCTTGGGGGTTGGCAGCCGCCGCCGCCGCCTCCGCCGCCTTCACGGAGGTGAGCGACTTGCCGCTGCCGTCCAGTTCGTCGTCGCGATTCTTCTTGGGCGCGGACCTCACGCGACCCCCACTCGCGGACACGCTACCGCGTCCACCGCCGCCGGCTCCCGTCCACATGGGCGGGACGCACACGTTGACGATGTTGTGGTGAAGGTCGTCCGCCACCCCGGTGCCGGGGTAAAATTCAATGGATGGAGCGGCGGCGCCGTCGTCGGCGAGGTGGATGCTCGCGAAGAAGAGATCCGAGTCGTCGGCGCCACCGTTGTATCCAGCCTTGCGGTGCTTCGCGTGCCAGGCTCGAGCGATCTCCTCCGTGCCGTTGCCGTGATGAACGTCGAAGTCCACCACGGCTACCCTCTTGGCTAGCCTCCCCGAATTACCTTCAAGGGCGTGAAGCGCACCTGCGGAATGGGATAAGGGAAGGGTCAGCGTCGGCAGTGCAGCGAGAGCGGTCGGGATGTTCGATCCGTATCTGTCCGAGGGCGACGTAATCTTCGCGCCACCAGGTTATCAGAGACCGAGTAAATCTCGGGAGAGCGAACGAAGGTTCGACGGCAACCGCTGACACCGGCGTGGGTTCATAGCCGGCGTCATCGGCGCCACTCTCCCTGTGTGAAAACATACGTAAGGAAACCACTCACCTATCATGGCGTTGTTGACGATGGAGAACCCGCTGCTCGGCGCCCCGGCCGTGGCGCCGTCCACCCCGGCGTGGTGCCCCGGTGGCCTGACGCACACGAAAGCGGACCGCGAGTGTCCCTTCAGCACCCTCTCAACCGCGTGGACCACACCGCCCGCGGCTCTCAGCGCCGCGGCCATGGTCCCCGGGCTGAAGAACGTGTCGCTGAACTCCGGCTTCTTCTGCTTGGCCGTGGGCATGCCCTTGAATCCCTGATAGTACGGGGTAAACGCGACGGGAGTGTTTGCCACCTGCTCCCCTAACTCGGTAATAACGGAGATGTACTCCTCGCTGTGACACCGCGAGAGGTGCTGCTTGCCAACCGGGTCAAACTCGGTTGACACCAGGAGCTCCTCGGCGGAGAGCGACCCGACCGTCGCACCTTTCGCTATGAGCGCGAGTATGGCGCTGATGCGCTCGGGCGACTCCTGATGCGGCTTGAAGGAGACGTGCCGGCCGCAGTCCTCGTGGTGCAACAGCAACACCCGGAGCTGGGGCGCGGCGTTCAGCAGCGCCGATCGCACGGCGGCTCTCACCTTGGAGCGTTTACCCTGCGACACCTTGGATGCCGCCAGGGCGAGCAGACCCACGCCGTCGACGTTGACCGCCAGGGGATTCGCACCCGCGGCGATGAGACCGAGGCAGCAATCCACCCGTCCGGCGCTCGCGGCTGCCATCAGGGGCGTCTCCCCCGTCTCCGACGCCCTCGCATCCACGGCGCGTCCTCCCTCCCACCCCGCCATCGCCGTCAGCGCCGCCCAGTTACCCTGCTGCGCCGCCCAGTGCAGGGGTGTCAGGTTGCTGGACAACACGAGGGGTGACGCGCCGTGTTCCAGCAACAGAGCGGTCAACTCCGCGGCAACCGCCGGGTCGGCCAACGCCGCCGCCACCGCGAGAGCCGTGTTCCCGTGCTCGTTGCGCTTATCGACCGGTCCCCTGTTCACGCCGTTTAGGGTACCCGCGCTGGATCGATCGCTGTCCCTCTTGGGGATCGAGGGAAGTCGCGCGAGCTCGCCGGCGAACCTGTGTTTGTTCTGTATGCCCGGCCTGACGGGATTGTCGCCATCCTCCGTCGCCGCGGCGTTCCGTACGCCCGCCTGGGCGTCGGCCACCTCCCCGGCCTGATCGCACGGCGGCTCCCTGGACGCGCTCCCCGGTCCGAGGATATCACTGACCGGTCTCGGGGGCCACTGCGGGGTGGACACGGACTTACCTTCGGCGTCCAGCCCTTCCTCCGAGGGCAGCGGCGCGTGCACGTCGAGCCACACCCGAACCTCCTCGACTTTCCCAGCAGCCACCGCCGCGTGCAGGGGCAGAACACTGATCGCGGTGGCGGGGGTGACGGGTGGCATCTGGTCGTTGCCGGTGTCTTCCGTTCCCAAGCTCCGAGCGCTGCCTGGCCTGTCCCTGCGATGGGTTTGACGGGGGAGAAGTCGTCAGTCAGAAGGTTGTTACGCAATTTTCCCATTTCCGGCGGTCGAACGGCATCGATGCTGGGGGGCGAGGGGTGGCAAAGGGCGAGGACTCACTCGGAAGGGGTGCCCGGATTAGAGTGTGGGATGTTGATGTGAAGACCCAGCCGCGGGAGACTCGGCATGCGTCGAGCTGCTGCGGCGGGAGGCGCGGGAGGGGGCATCTCGTCGAAGTCACGATTAGCCCCGGGTGTGTGTTCTGCCTTGGAGCTCAGCTCGCCGGAACCGATTCTCTCCACGCCTTCCGTCCCCCGAGGCGCCGTATCCGACGTGGGCGGTGCATTATTCGACGGGGCTTCAGCCTGCATCGTCGCAGCATCCACCACATTTGGCGCCGGACCCAGGTCGAGGTCGTCGAGCTCGCTCAGCTTTTGTGTTCTCGGTCGTTTGGGAACGTGCACGACGGGGATGTCGTCGGGCGATGGGGCGGCCGCGCCCGAGGCGGGCACTGCCGACTCCGCTTTGACGGCCCTCCGCTTCATCTCGGAGTGCTCCAGTCGAGAACCCGGTGCCGTTGGCTCTGCCTCGACGACGTCGGCCGGTCTTACTTTCAGGCCGAATGAGACTTGACTGCCGTGAGCTGCGCTGCGTTCGACAACAAAAGCCAAATATTCGCCCGAGGGGTCACCCGATACCCGCACAGCCGGGACTAGGTACGACCGGGGTCAGCGTTCCCCGGGGGTTCACACCGGACCAGGTCGCTCGTGGAAAGGTCGGGGACATGACTTCCACGGTGGGCGCCTTCGCCCAGAGGAAGGCTCAGACCCTGGCCGAGCTCTCGGCTGACAGCGGAGATTTTAGCCGCGCGGGGCACGTCGACGAGCGCGCGAGGCCCATCGTCGGCCTGGTGAACCGCCATCCGAGCTTCTTCACCACTAGCTCGTGTGCCGGGCGCGTCAGCCTGTTCGCCGATCCCACCACGGCCACCAGGGCAGCGGGCATGAAGGGGGGCGAGTGGGTGTACGTCAACCACGACCCGGCGGACCCACACGCGATCGCGGCGGCGGTGAGGCGCAAGCTCGGCGAGGACGAGGACGGCGGCGAGGGGACAGACCCGGAGTGCACCCTCGTGCTGCGCTTCGAACCGTTCATTCTGTCTGTGGAGGCGTCCACCCTCGAGGAGGGCGCCCGGCTGGTGGCAGCCGCACGAGACGCCGGCTACCGCGAGAGCGGCATCACCGCATCGGACAAGAGGTTCATCCTGGCGGTCAGGTGCTCCATCCGCATGGAGGTGCCCGTGGTATCCCGCGGGGAGAGGCTCGTGACCGACGACGCGCTCATGCGCCTCGTGGCAATCGCCAACGACAAGCACGCGGCCAACGCGTCACGCGCGGAGAGGCTGATGGAGCGTTTCATAGCCGTCTTTGGGGACGAGCTGGAGGCTCCGCCGACGAGCCGGAGCGAAGCCGCCGCCGCCGCGGGGAGAAGCGACGAACCGGGCGAGACGTCGTCGAGTTCGCCAACCTTGGAGGGGGAGTGGGTGCTGATGGTGGACAAACTGGCGGCGAAGCGGTGCAAGGATGCTATCAAGTCCGCGGGGTGGCTGGACAAGGGCAGGCGCGCGGGCACCAGCGCAGACGGAAAACAAATCGCTCTGCCGGTCACATCCGCCGGCGCCGCGGAGCTCGTCGTCGCCAAGTCGCTGGGTGGAATAGGATGGGAAGATTGCGAGTCACTACCGGCGCTGGAGGCGCTGCGGGATGGACACGCGGAGCTCGTGCGATCGGACGAGGATGGGGAAGAGAGCCCGGGAAAACCGCCCGTCGCTCCGAAGCTCCAGGCTAAGCAGTCGAGGCAGAGCCCCGCCGCCGCGATAAAGGCGGCGGCGTTGGCGCTCTTGCCCCGCACCACACCCCCGACACCCGCGATCGTCGCCGAAATACCCACGAAATGGGAGAAACTCGGTGACCTCGCCCTGCTCCCCTCCGGCTCTTTCCTCTCCGACGAGGTGTGGACCGTGGGCGCGAGGGAGCGACTGTACCCGGCTGTCGCGGATGCACTCGGCGTCGTGAGGCTCGCGCGACAGGCCGAGGTGAGCCAGGGGCCCAAGCGCGAGTCTCGCGCCGTGATGCTGTGGGACCCCGAGAACGTCGGCGGGTGGGTGGAGACCAAGGAGCTGGGCGTGACCTACGGCCTGGACGTCACCAAGATCATGTTCAGCAGCGGGAACGGGACGGAGAAGGCGAGGATGGGCGGGGTCCACGCCGCCGGCGAGACCGTGGTGGACCTCTTCGCGGGTATAGGCTATTACACTCTGCAGCTGCTTCGTCACGCGGGCGTTGCCAAGGTGTTTGCGTGCGAGTGGAACCCCAACTCCGTGGCGGCGCTGCGTCACAACCTGCGACTCAACGACGTGGAGTCGAACAGGTGCGAGGTGCGGGAAGGGGACAACAGGAGGGTCGCGCCCGTCGGCATAGCGGACCGCGTCCTGCTTGGACTGCTGCCCGATAGCGAAACCTCCTGGCCCACGGCGGTCGCGGCGCTCAGGGCCGAGACCGGCGGTGTGATGCACGTGCACGGTAACGTGGCGAGCGGCGAGGAGGAGGCGTGGGCCCGGCGGCTGGAGAGCGAGGTTGCGGCTCTCGCGGCTGACCTCGGCCGCGAGTGGGCGGTTCGGGTGGAACACGTGGAGAAGGTCAAGTGGTACGCGCCGAGGGTGAGACACCTGGTGGCTGACGTGAGGTGCGTACCGACGAGACTGGGCGCGGTGTGGGCCGCGGGCGTGGGCGCGGCGACGTCGCCGATGGCCAGGAACTCGAACGACAAGCTGAACGCCATGCTGGACGCGATGGAGGTTGAGAAGGAGTTGAAGGTGAAACTCACGCCCGGATCCCCAGAGTCGGTGCTGGACGACGCCATATCATCCCAGCCCGTCCGGCGTATGCACCGACCCTCCCCCGCCAACTTTCGAGCCGGTCCTTCCACCCACCGCGAGCCGTGCGTGCTGACCGGCCTCGACATAGGTCCCGCGCCGTGGTCGTGGTCCCCGGCGCACGTGGCGTCCACTTCAGGCGTGAGGGAGTCAGAGGTGAGCGTTCACGTGTCGGACACCCCGCACCTGGACTTTGTTCGAAAGAACTTTAGGTTCAAGAACATGCCGTTCGGGGAGCTCCTCGATGAACTCACCGCCGAGGCCGAGACGGAAGGGACCGACGAGGAGAAGAAGACGTGGTACTACCTGCGAAGCATCGGTCGCAATCCCCGCAAGGAGCCCGCGCACTGCCTCGACCAGTTTCCCGGTTTGGCGAAGGAGCTTAAGATCCCCTCCGACGTACTGTGGGGCGGATCCTTGGACGACGATCAGTACTTCAGCGCCGTGCTTCGGTGCTCCAGCGGCGGTCTCAGGCTGTGGACCCATTACGACGCCATGGACAACGCCCTGATCCAACTCCACGGAGAGAAGCGCGTTATTCTCTTCCCGCCCGCCGCGAGCGCCGGCCTCTACCTGGACGGATCCTCGTCGCCGATCGTCGGACCCGCCGTGGACGGTGTGGACGGTAAATGGCCCGAGGAGTTCCCCGCGTACCGTGCCGCGCGGGCCATGGCCGTGGAGGTGACGCTGCAGCCCGGTGACGTGCTCTACATCCCGGCGCTGTGGGCGCACCACGTGGAGGCTCTGCACGGACCGTCCATCGCCGTCAACGTCTTCTTCAGGGAGCTGCCAAAGTCCATGTATCCGGCCAAGGATCTCTACGGTAACGCGGATCCGATCGCGGCGAGGAAAGCGCTGGACGCGTGCGAGGGGGCCGCGCGGGATCTGTCGAACCTACCCCGCGACCACAGGGTGTTCTACGGGGGCATCGCAGCCGCTCGCATGATGAGGGACCTTCGCATCGAGGGCGAAGTCGGGCCGGTGGTCTTGCCGGGTTCCGTCGCGCCGAGGGTCTCGCGGCAGGAACCCGAGAAGACGATTGAGGAGGTGACCACGACGGCGACGCAGGTTAACACGGTCAACCTCGCCGGCGTGGCGACTGGCGTGGCTGTTGGCGTCGCCCTGTGTGGTGCCGTGGCGATGGTCTGGCGCCGACCAAATTAATTTAAAAACTTGTTGCATTGAAAGAATAGGTCACTAAGCTGCTTCATCGAGGCTCCTACTTGGGCGTGGCGCGCACGATGCCGAGGATTACCTCCAGGATCCTGGGCATCGTCTCGGGGATGCCGCTCTTGATCTCAAAGTCCGTCAGCATCCCGCTCTTGCGGTAGAACTCCTCAACCGGCACTGAATTGTCCTTGTACACCTGCAGCCTGGCCTTGACCACCTCCTCGGTGTCGTCCTTGCGCTGCTCCATCTTATCTTCGCAACCGGCGGGCGGGTTGAGCGGGGGCATCACGATCGGGGGATCGCCGGGGTGGTAGATGTCCGCGATGTTGAAGTTCTTGCCGCACTCCTTGCAGACGCGCCTCGCGCAGCACTTCTCGACCAGGATATCCTCCCTGAGCCCGAGGTTCATCACCTGCTGCACCTCCGTGAACTTGCGTAGCTCCTCCGCCTGGGCCTCCGTTCGCGGGAATCCGTCGAGGAGGAATCCCCGCTCGCCCTCTTCGATGCCCTTCTCGACGCGCCCCTTCAAGATGTCGAGGATCATCGCGTCCGGCAGGAGCTGCCCCTTGGACGTGATCTCCGACATCCGCGCCCCGAGCTCGGTGCCGCGCTTGATCTCGTCCCTGACCAGGTCCCCCGCGGAGATGTGAGGTATCTTCATCAGCTTCGAGATCCGACTGGCGTACGTGCCCTTGCCCACCCCCGGGGCGCCGAGGAACACCCAGTTGATCCGCTTGCCCGCAGCGAGGAGCTCATCGCACGCCGATACGAGCTCGCCGGTGAGCGCGTCGGTGCTCTTGTGCCGACGCTGCGCGACTGCGCTCCAGCCAGCACCGACGGGCGCGTAGAGGGAGTTCGTGCTCACCACCTGCGCGAAGGCCGCACGGTGGGAGATGATGGAGCGACTGAGTCGCTGCATAGTTCGTTGACGATCCCCGATTAGTGACGATCGGCGGCGGCGAAAAACATCTTTTTATATACTCGATCCACGGGGTCCTGTATCGATTAGTCCACTACTTCTATTGATATGGTGCTATACGCCCGCTATTCGGACGGGTGCTACGCCTCCACTCCTACGCTGACGGTCTTCGTGTCGTACACGCATCACTCCTGCTTGACGATGGCCTCCATCGCGTTTGCTCTCACGTTTTGGTACGACAGGAACGCGTTCCAATACAGCCCGGCGACGTTGAGGTACAGGACGCGGTACATCGGCGGGCAGTACATGAAGTTCACCATGTTCGCGGCGGGCCAGAACGCGGACCCAGCCACGAAGATGTCCCACCACGTATCTTCAAATTTCTGCTTTGCCTCTGTGAGCCCCTTCCCCTCAAACACCGACAGCCAACCGTAAAACAGCGCCGTGTACGATGGGAAGAGGAAGAAGTGACCGAGCGCAACCTTCTTCGCGGCGGCCTGCACGGTCGTAGCGGGGCCAACCACCTTCTCCAATATCCCCAAGGTCCTGCGATGTCCGGGATGCGGGTTCGGTGAGACTACATATTCAAGATACGAGAAGTGGGCACAAAAAAGTGCGGCGGTCAGGATGTTTAGGATCAAGCGCGGCGCTCACTCACCTGTTGAAGAACGGTCCGTGCAGCGTGAGACCAACGCCGAAGAACCTCGCCGTTCGCACGAGGTCATAATCAGCCAGTCCGAGCTGCTCGCGGACCGCCGCCGACATCCAGTGCATCCCCGAGGTGGAGGCGGGAGCCGAGCGCTCCTCGCACTTCCTCGGCTCCTTCTTCACTTTTTCGGCCGCCGTCCCAGCAACGCCGGCGGGCTGGTACTGCATCTGGATGGTCTGACACAGGAGATCCCCGCCGGCCATGATGGTTCCCGATGTCAGGCCGGCTCTGAGCATCGGATGCAACCCATGCCACGCTCTCGACATCCAAACGCTCTCGACACTCGTCTCCCCGCAACAAGATTGTGTACAGTCGACAACCGTCTCTCGGCCAATAAAACGTCTCGAATGGGAAGTGAGATCCTGGAAGGAGATTCGGGTTCGTTGTTTTCCCGTTAACCCTCTTGACTATTTGCCCATATGTGAAACGCGTAATTGCTTGAGACTAATTTGTCACAGCCCGCGAGCTCTCGCAAACGGACTCCGCACCGAGCTGAACGACCACGTCACCAAAATCGATCGCACGATGTCTGTCGTGTCGTCCTCATCCTTCCTCCATGGGACGAAAGTCCCCGTGCTCGCCCGACGCGATGCGCGCACTCGTCGCCCCGCCGCCCGCGTCCTGACCCGAGCGAACGCTGACATCATGAGCGAGGTTGGCACCGCGGTCCTAACCGATGGCCAGCTCCAGGCCGAGCGATACGTCGCGTCCAACAGATTCCGCCTTCAAGGCGGCAAGGGTCCCACCTTCGAGAAGCGCTGGGCCGAGCGAAAGAGCCGCCTCGCAAACCTCGACGGCTTCCGCTTCTTTACGCTCATGCGCCGCGTGGAGGGCATGGGCGGTCCCCCCAAGCCCGCCGACGCCGAGGAGGAGTACGACTACGTCTCCCTCACAATCTGGGAGGACAAGTCCGGCTTCGACGCGTGGCGCACCGGCGAGGCGTTCAAGGAGGCGCACGGCGGCGGTACCATCTTCGGGTTCGCGGAGATGCTCATCTCCTCCATAATGGTCCTCAAGGGCGGACCCAAGCCCGCGTTCTACGACGGTCTTCTCCCCGTGGTCAAGCCCCCTGACGAGGGAGCTCCTTGGCGCGCCGTGGGCGGGTGGCGCGACGTCCCCGCGGACGGAGTCAACCCCCTCGACACCGACGTGTACGTCGCCATGAACCGCTTCACGGTTCTCCCGGGTAAGGAGGAGGCCTTCGAGCGCAGGTGGGCCGAGCGCGAGAGCAAGCTGGAGAACATGGACGGTTTCCTCACCTTCCTTCTTCTCCGAAGGGACGCGCTCAAGGCGGAGGACGGCTACAACTACTCCACCCTGACCGTGTGGAGGAGCAAGGAGGACTTCCAGGCGTGGAGGAAATCGTCCGCCAACTCCGCGGCGCACTCCAAGGCTGCAGAGGCGGAGCCCATGTTCGACGGCCCGCCCAGCCCGGTCATGTACGAAGGCGTCCTCGCGCTGCTCAGCGAGAAAGGCGCTTAACCTTAACCTCATTCATAAATTTAGCGCCGCTGTCATTTAGTATCAAATGTGAACAAAATGTATTCCCAAACAAATGGAATCCGTCGCTGGGCTACAGCCATACACGCAGGCCTTTTACCAAATGCGCTGGTCAAATCTTGAAGGATGATCGACGGGAACGTTGGACGGCTGGACCCTTTGAAGACGAGGATCGAGTTGGTGTGATCGGCACAACCCGAACGCGCGGCTGCCCCCGTAGCTGGCGCATTTCTCACACCTACGTAGCGGAGCGTTACGGTGCGTGCCCTGACGGCCCAAACCCTGCCCACCGTCCCCGCGTCGCGGTCGAACCCCCGCGATAATCCGCCCCAAAAATATCATCTCCCAAGCAGCAGCTGACATACCCTAGTTTTTCCTCCATCCCCGTCGAGCAGGCAAGGTCGGGCAAGATGGCGAAGGCTATCGCTAAGATGTTCGAGCCCATGTTCGCGTCCTTCGCGAAGCGCTACCAGGGCTGGGTGGGCGCGGAGCTCTCGAAGTACGGGCTTAGGTACGACGATCTCCTCGACGAGACGGCGAACCTGGACGTGGCTGAGGCTCTCAAGCGCATCCCCCAGGAGGAGCGCGACCTGAGGATGCAGCGCCTCAAGCGCGCCATGGACCTCTCCATGAAGCACATTTACCTCGATGAGGAGATGCAGAAGAAGCAGACTCCGTTCAAGTGGTACATCCGGCCCGCGCTGGAGGAGGTGGAGGCTGAAAGGGATGAGAGGGCTGCGCTCGGCACGGGACAGACTTATAACCGCCAAATCCCGTAGAGGGACAGAGCCCTCTCTGTACTGTTAGGTTTCCTTCGTTTATACATCAGATTAAGATACACGCATGCTTTTCACGTGTGTGAAGGGGTGATGATGGTCCGCCTAACCCCTCTCTTCCGACTTTTCAACCTTCCCCGAACTCTTGAGCTCGTAGTAATTCGCCTCGGTCTTGTTTTTCCTCGCATTCCTCTCCTCGTACGCGGCCCTATCGTCCGCCACCCGCTGTATAATCGTAGCCGTGGTCAGCTCCGCACCCCTCGTGGTCGCCTTGGGCACCTCCCTGAAGATACCCATCTCCTTGGGCACCGCGTTTGGATCCGCGGGAGTATCCGCCAGGGCGTCTCCGCACGGCGTCTCCGCCACCACCGCGGCGACGTTGAAGGTGGCGATGAGGTCGCGCGTCACCACCTCTGGGACACCCATGATGACCTCGTCCGCGTGTTTGCAAGCCATCGCGCCGAGGGACCGCTCCTGCTGGTTCAGGATGGGGTGCGACGCGCCCCGCGCCGACCGAACCGCCTCGTCCTCGTGAACGCCGACGAGGACGTAGTCGCCGAGCTCCCTCGCGCCCTCCAGCAGGTGGACGTGACCCGCGTGGAACATGTCGAAGGCGCCATGGACGTACACGACGCGGGCACCGGGCGGGATGGGCCCACCCCCGCCGTCGCTGAACTGCGCCACCCTCCGGCTCGTCGTGCAGAAGTGCGACAGTTTCTCGCGGGACTCGTCCCCGCCCTTGTCCGACCCGCCGCTCTTCCTCGGGCTCAAGAACCCGCGCCTCGCCTGGGTACTCGCCGCGAGCATCCTACCCACGATATCCGTCGTCGATACCCCCTCCGTGCGCTTGATCGTCTTGAACCTTCCCTCCTTCTTGGGCGCTGCGTACGCGTCGGTGCCGTCTGGGAGGAGGCACGGATCGTCCCCGTGGACGATGTAGTCTATGCGGTGCTCGCGCCACAGCCGCTGCATGAACTCGGGGTTGATATCGTACGGCACGTCCAAGATCATCTCGTCCACCCATCGGAAGCTCTCCACCACCGCGCGACGCTCGTCCTCGTTCAGCACGGGGGGACCCTTGCACCGACGAATCTCGTCGTCGGGGACGAGGCCGACGACGAGCTCATCGCCGCACGCCTTGGCCTGGCGCAGGGCGTTGGCGTGGCCGAAGTGCGCGAGATCAAAACATCCATCCATATATACGCGAACGGGCCGGCGCTTCCTCCTTCGCGCGGCGTGTCGATCCAGAGCCCTGGCGGCCCACGACGACAACGTGCCTCGCCTGATCCCGAAGAAAGCCTCCGGGTATTGGTATACGGCGAAGGCGGCCGTCACGGCAGCGATCGCCACGACTGAACGGCGATCAACCTCACGATCTATCCCAATCATCCCGAGCGCCTTCGCGACCGTCTTCTCCATCGTGTACTCTTAGCCTTCGACAGCCGCGCCTCAACTTGTGAGCCGGGCGAGAGCTGTTGTGAGCCACTTATCAAACATTTGAATGACGCCGAGTGTTCTCCGACGCGTGCACTGAATTATACCTCGCCTCTCGCCACTACGTCCCTAACTTGGCTACGGTACGTCCTAATTGAAAGCTAGCACTATGCGCTAACGCGCTGGGTGTCACCGCCTGCCACCCACCCGTCGCGTCCTGACCCGCGTCCCCGCCGTGAGGAACACGACCTCGTTCACCTCCTGGACGGGCACGTCCCTCATGGAGGGAATCGATCCGGGCAGGTCCGGTTCGTCAGCCTCGCTTCCGATGAACCCATCCTCCTCCGCGATCAGGTCCGGGTCGCCGAGGTCCCTGACGCTCATCATGTTCACCCCCTCGTACATCCACGCGCCGTACAGCACCAGCACGCAGATCCAACACGGGACGGCGAGTGCCCAGTACTTGTCGGGATAGTATGTCACGCCCAGTCGCACCAGGACATCCTCCGGGGTGTACGCCCACACCAGGTACACTACGTACATCACACCTGATGTGTTTGGGGGAGAAACGCAAGGTCAGCGATGCCTGGTGGAGTTGATACGGGGCACCGAGGTCGGATTCGGGAGGGCATCTTTGGGGGGTGAAAGTTTTGGTTTTGGCGCCCTGAACGCACCGGTGAGTACGAACCCAACGAATCCGTAAGCCTCCGCGGCCGATGCACCATGCTCAGCTACGGATATCCCCGGTCCCTCGACCGCGTCCGCAGCCTTTGGGGTCTTGACCCCGACGGACTTGCCGCGACGCCCCATCCGTTCTGTTTGAGCGGCCAGTTTGTTTTCGAACGTTATCGCAGCGTCACGAAAGCTGGAAAGTTCACCCCCTCCATCACACAACACGAGGACGGCTCCATGCAGCATATCGGGCTGGGACGCTTACAGGCGCCCAGCAGGGTGCCGTTAAGGTGTGTGAGGTCGGGCCAGCGCGCGGTCCGCGGGGTTTGGGCTCTCGATAGGGGGCAGCTGGGGGGTGCCCGCAAGGTGCCCGAAGTCGCCTCGGAAGGGACGCGGAAAGGGAAGAGGAGCGGACGTGGTCGCAGGCTGGGTGCGACGGAGGGTAAGGCTCCGCCCAGGCCCCCGACATCGGAGAGTGACAACAACGGCGGGGACGTGAACGCGGCGGGGCCGGGCCGGGCGTACCTCGGGGAGGATGACGGCGTCTTCGGGGGCTTGGACTTCGCTCGCTCATTACGCGCGCTGTCCCCCCCGGGCTTGACCAACGAGGACTCCTACTTCGAGGAGAAGCTGGGCACCACGTTCCTGTTCGGCCAGCGACCGGAGGCGGATCTGGACGAACTCAACGGGCTCTTCGCCACCGTGGGGTTCCCGCAGAGGGACCCCACGCGGCTGAAACGCGCGCTGGTGAACTCCCACCACATCGTGTGGTGCGTCGTCAAGGATGGGAACAAAAACCGCAGCACGCACCCGGGGCAGTGCGTGGGTTTCGCGAGGGCCACCAGCGACACGGTGTTCTACGCGACGATATGGGACGTGGTGGTGTCCCCGAAGTGGCAGGGATGCGGCATAGGCCGGGGAATGGTGCAGCGGCTGGTGGACAAGCTGGTGAAGGAGGATATTCACAACATCACTCTCTACACGGAACCCGCCGTGGAGGGACTGTACCGAACCATAGGGTTCGAGACGATGGATACCGCCACGGGGATGGCGTTCAGGCACCAGAGAAACGCCAGAAGGGTGAGGGGGAGCCAAGACACCACGCGATAGACGCGAATTCTTTTCTGTAGTTCTGTATTATACAAGCTGTAGTTTGCTCATCAAACTTTCTTCTCCGGGTACGGCGCGAGGAACATGACCTCGTTGTGCCGGCCGAAGATCCTGAAGGGCGAATCGTACCCGGCGAACACGAAGTGCTCCCTATCCCCAACGTCGTCCAGACCGTCGCTCTCCAGGTCCTCACCCAAGCTCTCGGCCTGCGCGATGAGCTTCTCCTCGTTGGTCCACCCGCCAAACGATCGCACAAACGCCGTGAATCCCTCGGCGTCCTCCTCGACAAACACCGTCGGGTCCGTGGGCTCGGGGGGATCGATCTGCGTCGAGGACACTCCGTCGCCGTCGTAAGGCACGAAGAAGGACACGGTGAAGTTCGTGTCGCAGAACGGGCCATCACCAGGGGTCAGCGTCACCTTTACAGGCGCAGTCATGGGGATTTTGGCGCCATCTGAGTTTGCTCCCTGAATGTAGTGGAAGAGCTTCATGAAGCCCTGAGAGACGGCCGCGTCGTACTTCACGCCGGTCACCACCGTGGACACCCACTTAAGACCCGGAGGATACAGACGCGTCTCGTACTTTGCATTCTTCTTGGTCGTCTCGAACTTCGGACAGTCCAGCGAGTGGCAAAACCACGGCGGGGCGTCGGAAGCTTCTTCATTTGGGTTCGTCCACGTGTTCAACCCCAGTGCTGACCTGGCGGAGTCCACGAACGAGCTCGCCACGGTCATGGGGCGCGCCGCAGACACGCCAAGGGGCGCGACGGCTAGTGCCAGCAACACGAAAACGAATACTTTCCTCATCAGACGTCGGTGTCGTCTCGTGGCGTGAGGCGCCAAGAATGACGACGAAATCCTCAGGTCTATCGGGGAAAATCCTGAGATCGTGCTTGATAAATTCGAAAGTGCGGCGGGGCGCGTCTCGGGGCACTCGTGCAGGCACACCAGACCCGGTTCGAGCCGAGATGTCGACCGTCGCACTTCGTGCCACGGCGTGCAAAGCCACGGGCACGTCCGTTCGAGGCGCGTCCCTCCGAACCCGGTCGAACCCCGCGCGATCTCCCAACCGCCGTGCCTCCCGGACGCCACCCTCGTTTTCCGGCAGGAAGCTGGTCGCGCTCAGGGCCGGCGACGACGAGGCCGGGTCCAAGAAGGACGAGGACGAGGACGAGGACGACGCCGTGGGTGGGGATAACGCCGTGCAGGACGCCCTCGCCTCGGAGCTCAAGTTCCAGACCAAGCTGTACCAGGCGCAGCAGTACATCGAGGAGAAGAAGGATGAGTTCATCCAAAAGGGTGAGGAGGGCAAAGAGGCGATGGACGCGGAGGCCAAGGTGTTCCGCGACAGGGCCAGCCTCGAGCTCGGTTTGAAGGCGAGCGAGATCGACGAGCAGCTGGCCGAGATGCTCGACCAGACCGCGGCGGCGAGGGCGAAGAACGAGAGGGTGCAGGCGGAGCTGGCCGAGCTCGAGGAGCAGCTCACGGGGACGTCCAGCGGCAGGTTCCAAAAGGCGCCGCCAAAAGGGAAAGACGCGCCGAAGACCATCAGCGCCCTGAAGCAGGCGGCGATCGATAAGGAGGCGGCGGACGTGGACGCACGCATGAGGAACACGCTGGAGGACACGCAGAGGAAGAGCGCCTACACGCTCATCCTTCTGCTGTTGGTGGTGACGGACATTTCCCTCATCGCGGAGGGCGCTTGGGACAAGTTCTTCGCCATCGGGTGCGTAATCGCGTTGGTCGGGTACCAGGCAAACAACGAGAGGCTCAACAAGTGATGCGGGTTGATGTTGAAATATTACTTTACATGCGCTTAATGACGTCCTTGACGTCCTGTTCCGTGATTTCGTATGCCCAGTGGAGCATCGTTTGACGCACCACTGGCGACACGGTGTCGTCGTCGAAACTCTTGTTGGCGTACACACACTTCTTGCACAGGTTAGTCTTCCACCTACCCTTCGCGCCCGCGACGCCGACCCAGCGCGAGATTTGCCTCGCGTCATCTTTGGTTCTTCGACCGAGATAGAAACGGCAGTACCAATGGAACCAACCCCGGGGATCTTGGGGGATGATCCAGCCGTGCTCCTCCCAATACGCCTGGTCCTGACCCGCGTTGACGCCGTACTTGTTCCTGGCCTTGTCGTACCTGCGGTCCCTGTACTGCTCGGGCTTCAGACCCGCGAACCAGTCCTTGGGGAACTCCTCGTGCGTGATGGCGCATGGGCCCCTGATGCCCTGCTTGCCGCCGCGAGGATGAAAGTAGCAACCTCCCCACGTCCCAGCCTGGATGACCTGCTTCGGGGTGAGATTCGGGGTGAACTCGGGGTGGTCCTTGAACACCAACTTGCCGGTCGTCTTGTTCCGCAGGCCCTCGCTCAGGTCCAGAGCGGGCTTGAACCCCTGCTTCGGAGCCTTCGGGTCGTACCCGGATCGTCGCTCTTTGGAGTACGCAGCCTTGGCCGAGGCGTTGGCACGGACTCCGGGGTCCTCCTCCGCGGCGGCGATATCCTCCAGATCTTTCATCGATGGCTCCTTGTAGCTCACTTCGCCGCGCGCCCGGGAACTCCGGCGCTGCGGCTCGGCGGGGGTAGCCTTCTTCGCCTTTGATTCGGCACCACCGGTTGACTTTCTTTTGGTCCCGACTTTCGAAGCTGCGGAGTCGACGCCGAGATCCTTCATGCGCTGAGCGTTGGTCTTGATTCGCTCATCTCGTTCCTCTTCGTAAGGTGTCTTCCCGTCGCTGGGTTTGCCCCCTTTCTTCTGAGGTATTCGGGGAAGTAGCCGGGTCAGTGGTGGATAAAGCAGATGACGTCACGCATCTTTTATATGGAAACAAGATGGCACGACCGCGGCGAAACGCGGGTCCACGATGACGATATGGACTCGTCTCGGAGTATCGGGGTCCACGGGGGGTTGAATATGGCATGCGAGAACGTTTGACTTACAGCAGACGGCATGTTACGCTGGGGCTGTGCTGAACAAGAGTGTGGAAAAGTTCGCGCTTTTTTCGGGATGTTGTTCTGCCAAATGCCGTGCTGGTCATCAGGACTGACGTTTCACTATCTCCGCTAAGCTACTGAACTGTGCTAACGACTAATACAGCTTCTTCTTCAGCCTCTTGCTAAACGGCAGCTTCTTCGACACGGCGACGAGCCACCTCTCCGCGCGGGTCCCCACGGTCTCCTTCCTCGCCCTGCGGAGGTCGACGGACCGCCGCCCGTCGCGCACGGCGTTCCACACAAACACGTAATAGACGCCGACTGCGCCGAAGACCACGATGAGAACCAGCGCGTACCCTCCACCTCCCGAAACGGCGTGATGGCTACCCAGCACGCCGAACATGTCGTGGACCCCATCGCACGTCAGCATGTCGCAGTGGTGCCGCGTGAAGTACTCCCTCAGCCGCGCCGCCGTCACCGCGCCGCCGTCGTCGACACCAGAGGTCGGGAAGCACCTGCTCATGAGCACCTCGCAGAAGTGCCTCACGCCCCTCATCTTCTCCTCGCTGCACCTCGCCCTGCTCGCCGATGACCCGATGGTCTTACGGAGCTCCGGGTGTTTCCACGCCTGGTGCTCGTCGCACCGAAGCACCTCGCAGTAGTCCGCGAGGCACACGTCGGCGCCGGGCGGCACCTTGTCCATGTGCCGGTTGTCCATGTGCTTGTCCACGTAGTGTTCGCTGTAGAAGGTCTTATCGGAGTACAGACTCTTGTACTGCGTTCGTCGC
>Ga0213862_10000252_pt1 | contig 23489 bp, 20 predicted proteins | sample PICome_7_FD_160092 | JGI IMG/M metagenome (GOLD analysis project Ga0213862, IMG submission 160092) | Coastal seawater microbial communities near Pivers Island, North Carolina, United States - PICO266 | ecosystem: Environmental > Aquatic > Marine > Coastal | place: USA: North Carolina... | reverse complement strand
CAATATATCACCTACGTTTTTACGTAACACTTTGGCTACGTGTTTACTTTCAACTTCGTTAAAAATGTAGCGTTCTGTTGTTAGGTCTATATTGGGCGTGAAGAATTGCTGCATCAGATCGATATTTTTGCTTTTGGTTCACTTGATAGGCCGTCAAATACACCTTCTCTAAGTTTCAAATAGCCCGCCATGGCAATCATGGCAGCATTGTCAGTGGTGTAGGGCAGAGGAGGCAGATACAAGGCAATATCACACGCTTCAAGTGCTTTACGCAAACCACTATTGGCGGAGACACCACCTCCCAGAACAACTTGTTTAAGACCTGTTTGTTTAACGGCTGTTTTTACTTTTTCTATCAAGATGGATACGATAGCGTCTTGAATAGAGGCACATAAATCATAAAGGTTATTTTTAATAAAATCCGAGTCTTTGTCTTGTGCCGATCTTAAGAAGTATAAAACACTTGTTTTAAGGCCACTAAAGCTAAAATTTAAATCGGGTAAAGTTGGCTTGCCAAAAGTAAATTTTGCGGTGCCAAGTGCGGCGTATTTGTCTATGATAGGTCCGGCAGGGTAGGGCAATCCTAGCATTTTGCCTGTTTTGTCAAAAGCTTCACCAGCAGCATCGTCGATAGTTTCACCCAATACATCAAAAGAGGAAGCATTTTCAACGCGTACTAGCTGCGTATGCCCTCCAGAAACTGTTAATCCTAAAAATGGAAAATGAGGCGTAGGAAAGGTATCGTCAATAAAATTCACCAATAAATGCGCCTGCATGTGGTGAACAGCAACAAGAGGAATGCTTAGTGCAAGGGAAAGCGATTTTGCAAAAGCATTTCCTACAAGCAGTGATCCAAGAAGGCCAGGGCCTTGCGTATAGGCTACTGCGGTTAGGTCTTTTTTGTCGATATTTGCTTTTGACAGTGAAGTTTCTACAACAGCGACAATGCGTTCCACGTGCGCTCTCGATGCTAATTCCGGGATTACACCTCCGTAATTTTCGTGTTCGAGCTGTTGCGAAACGACGTTGGCACGTAATTTGCCATCTACAAGCACAGCAGCTGCTGTGTCGTCGCAAGAAGTCTCAATACCTAAAATAATAGTTGCCAAAATAAATATATATTCACAAAATTAACACTTTGGAGAAGAAGCCTACCATAAAAAAGAAAATAAGAAGCATCATTGCTGCTGTTTTACTCTTTATGTTGTTGATTGTGTTTGTTTTAATGCTTCCAGTGACGCAAACTTATTTTGGACAACGCTTTGCTAAAAGTGTTCATGACCGCTTCGGCACCAATATTGAAATCAGCAGCATACAAGTTTCTCCCTTTGGATATGTTAAACTTCAAAACATATTGGCTTATGACCATAAGCAAGACACGCTCCTTTATGCGGGCTATCTTCGTTTAAATACACTCCGTCTAGGCGCCATCTTGCAGGGTGAAAATGAGATAGGAAATGTTTTTTTAAAAGATGTAGTGTTTAATAGCACCATCTATGAAAACGAAAGCAAGTCTAATGTAAACCAGTTTTTTAATCGCTTTATTAAGGAAGAACACACCAAAAGCAAAACTGAAATTGTGGCGGCTTCCATCAGTTTGGTAGATGCTTCCGTGATTATTCAAAACCAAAATAAAAGCAAGGATAGCGCACAACGATTTACGGCGCTTAACGCTGATATTCAAAACTTTCGAAAAGTTGGAGACGTAATTAGTGTAGATATACAACAGCTTAATACCCAAACAAATTGGCATGACACAGCCCTGACCTCACTAGCTGGAACGTATCAATTTTCACCAACCCACATGAAGTTGGAAAATGCAGTTATTCAAACGAAAGAAAGTGTGCTTGATGTAGACATCCGGCTTACTTACCCTAAAGGTGGATTAAAAGATTTTGTAGATAATGTGAGTCTAAATATTGATCTTAAGCCCTCATCAATTGGCACATCGGATTTAATAAAAATAATGCCAAATTGGAAGGGTCAATTTGTTGAAATAAAAGGAACTATTGATGGTCCCGTTTATGATTTTGCCACAAAAGGTGTTCAAATTAGGCATCAAAGTAATACTGTCAACTTTGATGGAAAAATAAAAAATATCTTGAATGAGGATTCGAGGTCTTTAGAAGTTGACTTAAAGATAGATGCTGCTAAAAATATGGTTTCCATTCCTTTTGCGCTGTCCGCTGAAGTTAGTGAGTTTTTAATGCGCTTGGATGACTTTTCTACTGATGCTAAAGTGATACTTCATGATAAGTTGTGGAATGTAAAGGCTGACCTAATAACAGCCCTCGGACGTATGCAAAGCAATGCCTACTTTGCTCTTGATTCAAAAGTAAGCAACTTTTCTATTAATCTTGCTTCGGATGATTTTGATATTGGCAAACTTACAGCTGTTCCAACAATTGGTCGCACTGGACTTGGTGTGGTCGTTTCTGGAAATGGTTTTGATATGTCAAACCTGAAAGCGGCAATTGAAGGGAAGCTTACCAATTTTAACTACCGCGAATACAGCTACGACACCTTGGCCATTGAAGGTACCATTAACCCAAAATTCTTTTTGGGGAATATGCATATTCAAGATGAATCTATTATCATTGATTTAAATGGACAGGTGGATTATGCCTCTGATATGAGGAACTTTTCATTCAACACTGAAATTCAACAACTTGATTTTAAGGCTTTAGGGTGGTTGCCCAATGGCATTGACGGTATTTTTTCTGGCTCTGTTGATTTGGCATTGCAAGGCAATAACATTGATGAAATGATTGGGGATTTATACATTGACAAGGGTACACTTATAACACCCGGCCAAACCTATTCGTTCTCATCGCTGTCTGCACAATCTAGGCTTACAAATGGACTACGGATATTAAATATAAATTCTGATGACGTGGCCACAGGTTTAGTGATTGGAAATTTTAAGCCTTCAGAAATGGGGGTACTTGCTAAAAACGCCTTGGGCAGTCAATTTAAGCGCTATAAGCCTCTTCCTATGTCCTCAAACCAGCACGTCGATTTTAATTTCAACTTACGCGGAAAGATTGCATCTGCTCTTTTCGGAGGCGTTGTTTCATTGGATGACAATACGTTTATCAAAGGAAGTATTAAGCCAAGTGATTCTCTCTTTAAACTTGAAGTTCGCGCTCCAAGTATCGCTGTAAACAATACCCAATTAAATGGCTTATCCTTAAAGATTGACACCAAACAACCCATATATAATTCAAGTATTCGTATTGATGAAATAGCTACACCCAAAGCCAAATTATATGATGTTGAATGGATCAATGCTCAGGTTTCAGATAAGTTGTATGGTCGCATTGAATTTGGCTCTGCGAAAGAAGCAAAAGATATTAATATAATCAATACCGCATTTACCATTAATGATTCTGCCCAAGGAATTTTAGAAATTCAAGATTTAGCACTTTTCTTTAACAACAATCGCTGGACCATTGATAAGCAATATGGCAGTCCCACCTTGACCGCAACAAGTACTAGCGATTTTGCTTTTAGTAATCTAAATTTTATGACAGAAAATTCTGCTATCACTGCCAATGCAAGTCAAAACGGAAACGATTCTTTTGCAGTTGATGTAAAATTTTCAAATGTGTATTTGAGGGATCTATTGTCCTTTCAAAACGACAGGTGGGAAGGAACCTTAAATGGATTTCTCAATATCCGCCAGTCTTCTTCTGGTTTTGGAGGTAATTCAAGTTTGCACATGACAGATTTGGCTTTAAATGGTGTATCCCTAGGACAAGCTGATCTTAAGCTGCAATCAAAAAAAGAAAATCAAGATTATCAATTGGCTTTACAAATATCAGATGATGGAAAAGAGGCTTTGCTAGCTACTGGAACTATTGGGTTACAGAACGCCATTCCTACTTGGGATATTGATGTGGCTTTTTCAGATTATAACATGTCGTTAATTGCAGGTTTGACAAATGATTTCTTTTCGCCTTTTCGTGGAAAAGCCAACGGAAACCTACAGTTGTCTTCCACAGTGGGTAAAATCATTCCCATAGGGGAGTTTGTTGTTGATGAGCTGACGTTGGGTGTACCTTATTTAAACACCCTATACAATTTTACAGCTGCTGTTCCCTTTCGATTTAGTGAGGACTTAATACGTATAAACACTTCTCCCTTTAGTTCAGGTGATGATCAAACAGCTCAACTCACTGGTGTGCTAACCCATCAGTCTTTTTCGAATTGGGGATTGGATATAAACATAAATGCCACACAACTTGAAGTGCTCAATACACCTTCTACAGAAGAATCGTTGTATTACGGAAATGCCTATTTTATGGGAGACGCTCATCTTTACGGCGCTTTCTCAAACATGCAAATAGACGTTGTGGGTGAAACTGCAACGGGAACCAGTATTTTTATTCCAATTCAATACGATACTAAAATTGGTGACGTTTCTTTCATCAATTTTATGGATAAGCAAGTTGAAGAAGGACTTGAAACAGTACAACTCAATAACGTAAAAGGCTTGCAATTGAACTTTGAATTGGATGTTACGCCAGAAGCAGAGGTTGAAATTGTCGTTGATCCCGAAACAAAAAGTTTTTTACGTGGTCGTGGTGCAGGGAGTATACTAATGGAAATAGATACAGCAGGTTCGTTTGCTATGTGGGGGGACTTTATTGCCTTCGAAGGAATATACAACTTCAAGAATCTAGGACTCATTGACAAAACATTTCGTTTGGAACCAGGAGGTGTTATTTTCTGGGAGGGTGATCCGTATGGTGCTCAAATTAATATGCAGGCCATCTATGAGGTTCCAGGTGGTGCTAACCCTGCAGTGCTTTTGGAGGGTGATAACATCAGTCAAAAAATCCCTACAGACGTTTCCATTACCTTGTTTGGAAACCTGCTTAACCCTGAAACTCCAACGTTTGAGATTAATTTCCCAAACGCTTCAGGAGTCGTTAGAAACGAATTAAACTACATGCTCAACGATGAAGAAAGAAGACAGCTTCAAGCCATTTCGCTGCTCTCACAGGGCAGTTTTATCAATGAAGTTTCGTTGGCGGCAATTTCTAGCCAAACCCTAACAACCAATCTTTTTGAAAAGGCATCTGGAATTTTTGATAATATTTTTACCAATGAAAACGACAAGTTGAATTTGGGTATTGATTACCTCCAAGGCGATCGCAATGCTGCTGTTTCCATTAAAAACCGCGATAGACTAGGGGTGAGTTTGTCAACAAATATTAATGAGCGTATTCTAATTGATGGGAAAGTAGGGGTGCCTGTTGGCAATGAAGAGGAAACCATGATTATTGGAAATGTTAAACTCGAATTCTTGCTTAATAAGAAGGGAGACCTCCGTGCGCGTGTGTTTAATAAGGAAAATGAATTCCAATATTTTGGTGACGATTTGGGCTATACGCAAGGTATTGGAGTTGGTTATCAAGTTCGTTTTGATTCTTTCAAAGAGCTTGTAAGTAAAATTTTTAACAAAAAAGACAATATTAAACCTTAAACAATTAGGTTAAAATGAGAGATTATTCGTTAATTTGCACAGCAATCTAACCGATGGACTCTACAGATTCAGCTGACGTCAAAATTTCAAACATTGCCGTACTTACTTCAGGGGGCGATGCGCCCGGTATGAATGCCGCTATCAGGTCGGTAGTGCGCTCCGCAGCTTTTTACAAACTTAATTGCTTTGGTGTTTACCGAGGTTATGAGGGGATGATACAAGGTAGTATAAAGCCTTTGGGACCAAGAAGCGTGAACAATATCATCAATAAGGGTGGTACTATACTTAAGTCTGCGCGCTCTAACGAATTTAGAACTAAAGAAGGTCGTAAAAAAGCATTTGCCAACTTACACCAAAAAAATATTGATGCACTAGTAGTTATTGGGGGCGATGGAAGTTTTACTGGAGGCTTAATTTTTCAACAAGAATTTGGTATTCCTGTTGTTGGAATTCCTGGGACTATTGACAACGATATTTACGGTACTTCTCATACGCTAGGTTATGACACTGCTATGAATACTGTTGTTGAAGCAGTAGATAAAATTAGAGACACCGCCATTTCTCACAACCGCTTATTCTTTGTAGAAGTAATGGGGCGTGACGCAGGCCATATAGCCTTGAACTCTGGTATTGGCGCTGGCGCTGAAGAAATCCTTATTCCAGAAGAAGATATGGGATTAGATCGTTTGTTAGAATCGCTCAAACGCTCAAAAAAATCCGGAAAACTCTCTAGTATTGTTATGGTAGCAGAGGGTGATAAAATTGGAAAAAACGTTTTTGAATTAGCCGAATATATAGAGGAAAACCTTCCTAACTATGAGGTACGGGTCTCTGTGCTTGGCCACATGCAACGCGGAGGTGCTCCAAGTTGTTTTGATCGTGTGCTAGCCAGCAGAATGGGACTTAGAGCCGTTGAAGAATTGCGCAAGGGTACATCTGGCCATATGGTTGGAATCGGTGACGGAAAAATGATATTAACTCCTTTGGAAAAAGCAATCAAGGGGAAATCGAAAATTGATAACGAGCTTGTTCGTGTATCAGAAATAATGAGACTTTAAATTAAAAATTAAATTACTATGGCAAACCTAAAAATTGGAATTAATGGATTTGGAAGGATTGGTAGAATGGTCTTTCGTGCATCACTTAAAAGAGACGATATTGATATCGTTGCAATAAACGATCTTTTAGATGTGGAACACCTCGCATATCTATTAAAATACGATTCGGTTCACGGTACAGTGGATGTAAGTGTTGAAATAGCAGATGGTCACCTTGTTGTTGATGGAAAAACAGTACGTATTACAGCAGAACGCGATCCAAAAAATTTACAATGGGACGCCATTGGCGCTGAAGTTGTTGCCGAGTGTACAGGTATTTTTACCACTTTGGATATGGCTCAATCTCACATAGATGGTGGTGCAAAAAAAGTAGTTATTTCGGCGCCTTCAAAAGACGCGCCTATGTTTGTAATGGGTGTTAACCACAATGATGCCAAAGCATCTGATAACATTGTTTCAAATGCTTCATGTACTACGAACTGTTTGGCTCCTTTAGCCAAAGTATTAAACGATGCTTTTGGTATTGAAGAGGCGTTAATGACAACTGTTCACGCAGTTACGGCAACCCAAATGACCGTTGATGGTCCATCTAGAAAAGACTACCGAGGAGGCCGTTCTTCTTTATTAAACATTATTCCCGCATCGACTGGAGCTGCCAAAGCAGTTACCAAGGTAATTCCTTCACTTGAGGGAAAGATTACGGGTATGGCATTTCGTGTTCCAACAGCAGATGTTTCTGTGGTTGACCTAACCGTTAAACTCGCAACAAAAACAAGTTATGACGGCGTAATGAAAGCGGTAAAAACTGCTTCTGAGGGTGGACTTAAGGGAATTTTGGGTTACACAGAAGAATTGGTCGTTTCCCAAGACTTTATTGGCGATGCTCGTACCTCCATAGTTGATGCAAATGCAGGTATTGAACTTAACGGCTCTTTCTTTAAAGTTGTAACTTGGTACGATAATGAAGCAGGTTACTCAAATAAACTACTCGATCTAGCATCTCACGTTAGCCAATTATAATAACATGAAGCTCATAATTGATAGCGGTTCAACCAAAACAGATTGGATTGCTCTTGATGCACAAAATGACGTGCTTTTCGAAACGCAAACACAAGGTCTTAACCCCCAAGTGTTATCCGACGCAATTTTGGAAGAGCGTATCATCAATAATTACGACTTGTATCGCAAGCGCAAATCTGTAAACTATATTCATTTTTACGGAGCAGGCTGTGGTACTAAGCCACCAAGAGTATTGTTAAATAAAGTATTGCAAAGTATTTTTCCGAGTGCAAAAATAGAAGTAAAGGAGGACACCTATGCAGCTGTTTATTCCGCAACGGATCCCGGTAAAAAGAGTATTGTATGCATACTTGGGACAGGGTCAAATTGCAGCTATTTTGACGGACAAGAGGTTGAACAACGGGTTGATTCATTGGGATACATTCTGATGGATGATGGCAGTGGAAATTACTTTGGCCGTCAGTTGTTGCGCGATTATTATTTTAACAAGATACCTGAAAAAATGGCTGCCGTTTTTGAAGAGTCCTTTGATTTGTCTTCGGAATCCATCAAAACGAATCTATACAAAAAATCAAATCCAAATACGTATTTGGCAACTTTTGCTCGTTTCTTGATTGAAAATAAAGAAAATGAGTATAGTCAAGCCCTTATAAAGAAAGGCTTTGATTTATTTGCACGCCATCAGATACTACAATTTGAAAACGCCAAAAGCTTACCTATTCATTTTATTGGTTCAATAGCCTTTTATCTCAAAGATGAGCTAACAGATGTCTTGAATGATTTGGGTATGACTATAGGGAATGTTCATAAAAAACCTATTGACGGTTTGGTGGAGTATCACTTGAAAATGACCTAAGCGACTGCTATTAGGGATATTTCTACGTTAACATGCTTTGGTAGTACAGCAACCTGAACGGTCTCCCTTGCAGGTGCATTTTCGTCATCAAAATAGGTGCCATACACACGATTAATGGCGCCAAAGTCATTCATGTCAGAAATAAATATACTGCACTTGACTACATCAGAAAAATGCATTCCTGCTGCATCTAGCACAGCAGCCAAGTTTTCCATTACTTGTTTGGTTTCGTCTTCAATATTTCCAGAAATCAACTCGTTTGTGGCTGGATTTATTGCAATTTGACCACTGGCATATAGTGTGTTGTTTACCAATACCCCTTGGTTATATGACCCAATAGGCATGGGTGCCTTATCTGTTTTAATAATCGTTTTCATATTCTTAAATTAAAGTCTTTTATCTGGCTCCCGGCGTTTTTCATATTTTAAATCGCGCAGTATTCCAGATTTAACACCAATAAAGAAAAACCACGATTCACGATTTCCAAAGGGTGTCCAAGAAATATTCATAGTCCAACTTTCAAGGTCTCGGTCAATTCCAAGGTTTGTAAATGTAACCCCCTTGTTTTTAAAATCATAACCAGATGATACGTTGACTTTCCATTTGGGCGTAAGTGACACATTTGCCGAAGCCATTAACGAGTTGTTACTTATTTGACGTTGATCTTTACTATTTGAATACGTAAAGCTATGTTTTAAGTTTACACTCCACGGAATGTTAGTTTTGTAGAACGAAGTACTTTTGTGATCATCAGATGCTGTCTCGTCTTCATAATTCGGATTGCCAAAATCACGTTGTTCGTCCAGGGCCCTATTGTTGTTAAGTCCTGGGATAGTTCCGTCTTTATCATCTGTAGCATCATTTTTACTGCCTTTGCTTTTGAAATCATACCCCCAGTTAATGTTGGCACTTGTCATTCTAAATAGTGGACCACCATTGCTGGAGCTAAAGGTATTGATGCGTACCTTGTTTTCGTCCAAGGCGTACGGATCAAATGTTGCCCCAACATTAATGTTGAGTTTGTTGTCCATTAAAGGGATAACAGTGCTCATACGTACTGGGCTCCAACGGAGCGAATCGGCTGTTATGTTAAAACTTGTACTAAAATTAAGATTATTTAGTATTTTGATTTTTTTCAACTCTGTTTTTGTTGAGTCATTGTCCTTTATTTTAGCTTCTAAATTATTTCGAATGGTAATGCCAATTGAACTGGATTTGGTCTTTCCAGGTCTTCCGTAAAGCCCACCTTCAAACCTTGTATAGTCTGCAGTATTCCCATTTGCATCAATAATGTATTCGTCGTAATATTTTTCGAAACTCGGACTGTTACTGTAATTAACATTAGCGTTAATTACGTGGCGTATGCTTTGAATTTTTTTATCTTCTTTAAAATTAAATACCCCGTACAGTGTAGTATTGGCTCCCATATTAAAACTGTATTGTTCAAATCTATCAAAGCCTGATATGGTGTCCTGCTCGGGTAGTGCATCGAGCAAAATATCGTAGTCGTATTTTTTTGTGGTCTGATTGGTCCAAACCTCTTTATAATTCCCGCCCAAAGTAAAATTAAAATGCTTGGCTATTTTGAAGTTAGTGTTGATGGGTATGTTGTGTTGCATTCCTGATTTAGCTCCGTAAAACAAGCCTTTTTCCGAAATGAGATCATCAGTGGTATTGATGCGATTATCGCCTCTCATACTGTATTGAAAATTGATATTTTGGAAAATCCCTTTTTTTATGCCGTTGCGCTTGGCAAAGGGGTAAATACGTTCCATATTGGCTGTAAGGGACGGCAAAGTCATGTTTACAGTCTTGGAACGGGTGTTCTGACTGTGCGTGGCAGATACGGACAAGTTTACAGATGGATATTTGGGAAACGTTCTAGTGTACGAAACAGAGGAGTTTAGCGTGTTGTTTAAAAAATTTGTCGTGTTGATCTGATTCAGTGACTCTCTAAAGTAGTTGCTGGCGCCCAGATTCACAGATGCAGAAAACCGACTATTAGGGTTTGATTTACTGTCTTTGCTATGCGACCACCTTATATTAAATATAGTAGATTTGCTATAATCTGGAAGTCCGCGCTCACTATTGATTAAGTTTTCATATCGAAAGCTAAAATTTCCTCGGTAACGATAGCGCTTGTTGTAGTTGCTTTCAACCCGAAAGCCATAACTACCGTTGGTGTAGTAATCGCCAAGCGTAGCTACATCTAAATTGTCGCTTATAACAAAATAGTATCCACCATTTTGAAGAAAATAACCCCTATTAAAATTCTCACCTATGGTGGGGAATAAAAACCCGGTTGCACGATTTTCTGTCATAGGGAAGTATGCAAAAGGCAAGAACAGGGGAGTAGGTACATCGGCAATATAGAGGTTGCTTAACCCAGATATCATTTTGCGCTTGGGAACAAATTTTGCTGTTCTAACTCGAATATAATATTCTGGATCGTCTACATCTTTTGATGTTGTTATCTTGACGTTTCGCATATAATAAACCGAGTCGTTTTGTTTTTTGGTTGTTGTGGCCTTGACGTTCATGCCTTGCTGCTCACTTCTGGAATTCCAAATAATAGCCTTCTTGGAATCAAAATTAAAACGAATTGAATCTGGAAATACTTCATCGCCTCCTTGTTTAAAGGCAGGCGGCTGGACCAAGTTACCCAAAGAATCTTTTATGCGACCGGCAGAAACTTCATTGGTCGTGTAATCCAATACGATAACACCAGATTTTAACTCAATATTTTGATAGTATAGTTCTGCACCATCGTACATGTATAGCTTATTTTCCTTGCGGTTTACAATCATATACCCATCGGCATGTCTTTTGATTTTATCAAGTAACCCTGTCTTTTTTTTAACAACACTATCTTGAAGCGTGCTGTCAACAACTGCTTCGTCAATGGCTGGCTTTTGTGCAAACCCAAGGATACTGAATAAAAACATAAGACAACAAAAATGCTGTTTATACGAGGTGCCAGAATAATGTATTACTTTTGACAAAGAGATCAAGTTGAATGCTTCAAAAATACACATATTTTATCCAGAATGCGCTTCATTAAAATTGCTTTATTTTTTATTGCGACTGTTTCAAGCTTTCACATCAAAATGTATGCCCAAAATGATAAGCCTTTTACTGTAGTCATTGATGCAGGTCATGGGGGCAAAGACCCTGGAAATAGAGGTAACAAGTATTACGAAAAGAAAATAGTATTAAGCATCGCCCTTAAGACGGGTGCCATACTCGAAAAGGAAAAAGGGGTTAACGTTGTTTACACAAGAAAATCAGATAAATATGTTACCCTAAATGGTAGGGCTAGTGTGGCCAATAAGGCCAAAGCCGATTTATTCGTTTCTATTCACTGTGATGCCCATAATTCTAATGCCTATGGCGCAGGTACTTTTGTTTTAGGACTTCATCGCAATCAAGACAACTTTCGCATTTCTCAAAAAGAAAACGCAGTAATATTTCTAGAAGACAATTACGAAAAAGAGTATGACGGTTTTGATCCTAACAATCCTGAGTCTGTGATTAGTTTGGTCTTGATGCAAGAAGATTATCTCAACCAAAGTATTGAAGCTGCAAATTATATTCAGCAGAGCTTTGTCAAAAATTTAAAACGGAAAAATAGGACCGTAAAGCAGGCTGGTTTTTTAGTACTTCGCAATACCTATATGCCAAGTGTATTGGTTGAAACAGGTTTTTTGACTAATTCAAAAGAAGGTGCTTATCTAAATTCAAAACGTGGACAAACTGAAATAAGTAGGGCTATAGCCAAAGCCATCATGGAATATAAATCTTCCTTAGACGGCACCTTGTTCACTGGTCTTGTAATGGACACAGCACCTGATAAAATCTCCAGTACCACAACTGCAAACAGCAGCGCAGCGGCTACGACCTTTCGAATTCAGATTGCTGCAAGCACCAAAAAAATGGCATTAAAGCCGTATAATTTTAAGGGATTAACTGATGTGTCACGCATCAAAACGGGTAGTCTATACAGGTATTATTACGGTTCATTTTCTTCGTATATATCAGCTAGAAAAGCAATATCAAAACTCGTGAAAAAAGGCTATAAGGGGGCATATATTAAAGCGTTTGAAGGCAACAACGAAGTGTCAATAACTCTTGAAATGAAATCTAAATAAGCCTGTTAAACTGCACAAATATTGTGTATTTTTGAAAAAAATTGTTTGATTTTGAAATTCTCTAACGAAATAAAAACAGCATTGCTCTTTATCTTTGGGACAAGCTTGTTTTTTATTGGCTTTAGTTATCTTAAATCTAATGACGTCTTTGTTTCTGATCGACAGTTCTTTAGTGTTTATGACAATACAGAAGGATTGCTAAACGGAACCCCTGTGACTATAAATGGATATGAAGTAGGTTCGGTTGAAAACAGCAAGCTGATGTATCCAGATGCCAAAATCTTAGTTACTTTTCGAGTGGAAAACGATTTCCCTTTTTCCAAAAACAGCATTGCACAGATTTATGAGTCTGGGTTAATAGGCGGTAAAGCACTGGCCATAATTCCTGCTTTTGACGATGCTCCTGATGCAGAACACGGCGATACCCTTCAGACCTCTGTAGCTCCTGGGCTTACAGATTTGGTGAACGAGAAACTATCGCCCTTGCAAGAAAAAATTGAGAGCATGATTGTTCATGCTGATTCTGTTTTGATTTCATTCAAAAACGTAATGGATTTCCAACGCCAAGAAGCTTTACGGCAATCCATTGATCAGTTTAGTGAAACCACGGCTGCACTTTCCACCTTGACCAATACGCTTAGCAGTTCTATTAACGATACGGATGGAGCGCTTAACATCACCTTTGATGCGCTAGCTCGTGCTTCTGAAAACGCTGCTGCCATAACCGATTCGCTACAACAAGCACCACTTGCAGCTACCATCCGCATGCTCGAGGACTCTGCGATTAACCTATCCGATATTACAAATAAGGTAAGTGCAGGAGAAGGAACTTTGGGCAAGCTCGTTCAAAGCGATTCGCTAGTAAATGCATTAAACGAGACGAACATGCAAGTACAAATTCTGTTGCAAGACATGCGCCTTAACCCAAAAAGATACGTTCATTTTTCCCTTTTTGGCAAAAAGAATAAGAAGTACGAAAAACCTGAAAAATCAGAGTAGAACATGGGCGCTTACGTGTCAAATATATTCTTTGGAGTACTTTTCTTTTCCCTAGTGGGATTGTTTACGCGCAACATTCGTCGCATCATTCGTAATATAAAATTAGGCAATGCCGCCAACAGAAATGAACAGCCTAAAAAAAGGTGGTTGCATATGGCCCGCATTGCGCTAGGTCAATCCAAAATGGTTCGTAAACCGCTTTCTGGATTGCTGCACGTTATTGTCTATGTAGGTTTTGTGGTAATAAACATTGAATTACTAGAAATCATCATTGATGGCTTTTTGGGTACGCATCGAGTTTTTGCGCCCTTTTTAGGAGGATTTTACGATGTTTTAATCGCAACTTTTGAGGTCTTTGCTGTGTTGGTTTTGGTGAGCGTTGTCTTATTTTGGATTCGACGTAATGTGGTACGCATCAAACGTTTTTGGAGTGCTGAAATGAAAGGCTGGCCCAAGTGGGATGCGGATATGATCCTCTATGCGGAAGTGGTGCTTATGGGCTTGTTCTTAACCATGAATGCTTCTGATTATTGGTTGCAGCTTAACGCTCAAGACCCGCATTATCTTACAGCTGGCAGCTTCCCGATTAGTCAATGGTTATTACCTCTCTTTGACGGCATGGGTGTGGCTCAGGTTGTAAGTATTGAACGCACAACTTGGTGGCTACACATTACAGGGATTTTATTATTCTTAAACTATCTGTATTATTCAAAACACCTCCACATTATCTTGGCATTTCCCAATACTTGGTTTGCTAAGCTCACGCCACAAGGGCAGTTTACAAATATGCAAGCGGTTACCGATGAGGTCAAGTTGATGCTAGATCCCAACGCTGATCCTTATGCTGCTCCGGCTACTGATACTGCGCCTAGTACCTTTGGGGCTGCTGATGTAACCGACTTAAACTGGGTGCAATTGATGAATGCCTATTCCTGTACTGAGTGTGGTAGGTGCTCGGCTGAATGTCCAGCAAGTCAAACAGGCAAAAAGCTATCCCCTAGAAAAATAATGATGGACACACGTGATCGTCTTACGGAAGTAGGCGCGGCCTTAAATAAAGGCGAACAAGTGAATGCAAACACCCTTTTGGATAATTATATTTCAAGAGAAGAATTGTGGGCCTGTACTTCTTGTAACGCTTGCGTAGAAGCTTGTCCGATAGCCATTGATCCACTTTCCATAATTACAGAAATGCGACGCTATCTTGTTATGGAACAATCTGCAGCACCAACAGAAATCAACAACATGATGTCCAACGTAGAAAACAACGGTGCTCCGTGGCCATTTAATCAACAAGACCGTATCGCATGGCGTGAAGAAATAAATATATGAACATGAACAAACAAGAAGTAGAGCAATTGTTGCAAGAAAAGCTAGAAGACGGAGAACATATCAGTCCAGTGCTTCCAGAAGGAGTTAAAAACTACCTAATAGATATTGATGGAACCATTTGTGATGATATTCCAAATGAGGAGCCTGAGCGTATGGCTACTGCTGAATTGTATCCTGATGCATTGGAAACATTGAACAAGTGGTATGACGAAGGGCATATGATTTGTTTTTTCACTTCACGAACTGAAAATCACCGTAAAGTAACCGAAGACTGGTTAAATAAATACGGATTTAAATATCACTCATTGCTTATGGGCAAGCCTCGTGGTGGAAACTATCACTGGGTAGATAATCACCTGGTTAAGGCAACACGTTACAACGGAAAATTCACCGATCTTATAGAAAAAGAAGTGACCATAGAGGTCTTTGATGATGGACAACATGACTAACATTGCAACCATGGCCGAATTAGCAGCCCAAGGCAAACAGCCTGAGGTGCTTTTTTGGGTAGGTTGTGCGGGAAGTTTCGACGACCGGGCAAAGAAAATAACCAAGGCTTTTGTCAAGTTATTGATAAAAGCTGAAGTTTCTTTTGCCGTGCTTGGACCAGAAGAAAGCTGTACGGGCGATCCTGCCAAGCGTGCGGGGAATGAATTTTTGTTTCAAATGCAAGCCATGACCAACATCGAGGTGCTTAATGGCTACGAAGTAAAAAAGATTGTTACTGCCTGTCCTCACTGTTTTAACACATTAAAAAATGAGTATCCAGGCTTAGGCGGGAAATATGAAGTGGTGCATCACACCCAATTCCTCAAACAATTGCTAGACGAAGGAAAACTCATGGTTGAAGGCGGTCGGTTTAGCGGTAAGCGCATTACATTTCACGATCCTTGTTATTTGGGACGTGCCAACAACGAATACGAAGCACCTAGAGCTGTTTTGGCCAAGTTGGAGAGTGAGTTGATAGAAATGAAAAGTTGTAAGGCCAAAGGGCTTTGCTGTGGGGCTGGTGGCGCGCAAATGTTTAAAGACGCTGAGGATGGTAAAAAAGAAATCAATATTGAACGCACCGAGCAAGCCTTAGATACCCAACCTGATATTATTGCTGCAGGTTGTCCTTTTTGCAACACAATGATGACCGATGGTGTCAAAAACAAAGAGAAAGAAGGCTCCATAGCGGTGATGGATATTGCTGAACTTATTCAACAAGCAGAAGACTTATAATATGCAAGTACCTTTTGCTGCATTGTCCGATGAAGCCCGCGTTTGGATTTACCCATCCAGTAGACCTTTTACGGATGATGAGTGTATTGAAATCAAAACGAAAATAAATACCTTCCTAACCCAATGGACGGCCCATGGTGCATCTCTAAAGGCAGCGGTGAGCATGCCCTATAATCGTTTTATTGTAATCGCACTAGATGAAAGCCAACAAGAAGCTACTGGTTGTTCGATTGATGCATCTGTTAAAATCATTCAAGAAATTGAAGCGACCTATGAGGTTGTCCTTATGGACAAAATGAATGTAAGTTTTAAGCAAGGCGCATACATTACCTACAAGCCATTGATGGATTTTAAGAAAATGATCAAAACGAAAGCTGTTACTGAAAACACCATTGTTTTTAACAACTTGGTAATAAACAAGGAAGCGTTTTTAACACAATGGGAAGTTCCAGCCTACCAAAGTTGGCATTCACGCTACTTTTAGTATACCTTTAAGGTATGTTTCGCCTTTTGTTCACGATCTTATTTTCGGCAACACTTGTGTACGCCCAACCTCAACAAACATGGGTTGACAGTATTTATGCTCAAATGACCCTTGATCAAAAAATCGGGCAGCTTTTTATGGTCATGGCTTATCCCGATGGGAATGCCTCAAAAAGAATGGTCACAAGCAAGCAGATACTAGCACAACACATCGGCGGGGTCTTGTTTTCAAAGGGAACCAGTAAACAACAAGTACGTGATACGCGTACCTATCAAAACCAAGCTTCAATCCCCTTACTTATTGGTGCAGATGCCGAATGGGGAATGTCCATGCGCCTAAATGATGTACCCGCTTATCCATATGCCATGACCCTGGGCGCATTGCCGCACAGTGATTTGGTTTATGCCTTAGGTAAAAGAATAGGAGCACGTAAACGCAGCATGGGCGTTCATGTGACTTTTTCCCCCGTTTTGGACGTCAATAGCGAGTCAAAAAACCCCATCATTGGGGTGCGTTCTTTTGGTGATGATCCTAATAATGTCGCAAAAAAGGGCCTAGCCTTTATGAAGGGTTTGCAGCAAGCAGGCGTTTGGGCGATAGCCAAACACTTTCCAGGTCACGGTGCAGCAGTTCAAGATTCGCACAAAACACTTCCACGCATCAATCGCAATAACAAAGCATTAGACAGTATAGACCTGTTCCCATTCCAACAGCTGATTGCTAATACGCTCAAAGGAGTTATGGTGGGGCATTTAGCAGTGCCTGCATTGACAAAAAATGACAGCATTCCTGTTTCAACATCCTTTGAGGTGGTAAGCGATTTATTACAACACCAAATGGGTTTTAAGGGGCTTATTTTTACAGATGCACTTAACATGAAGGGAGTCACGAATCGCGTTGCCCAACCCGCACTTCAAGCTTTTTTGGCAGGAGTAGACATACTCCTTGTTCCAGAAAACCTAACACGCTCCATTGCAAATTTAAAATCACATTATTTATCTGGAAGTATTACACCAGAACGATTAGCAAAATCGGTCAAAAAAATCCTTGCAGCCAAATACCAACTCGCCTTAGAACAAACCAGAAAGGGCTTTTATGAAGTCCTGCCCTTTACTTCTTTTGATCGTTATTTGACCAAGCAAATTGCTGAACAGAGTCTAGTGTTAGTGCACCATAATAAGATGTTTCCCATAGCACCCAAGACCCCATTGGCTTTTGTTGCGCTAGGTACCCAAACGGACAATGCCTTCTTAAACGCTTTACGGCAATATACAACTGTAAGGCAGTTTTCTCCTTATGCAGCTGGACGTATTCGTCCAAATGAAACCTTGGTTGTGAGCATTTACGCTGATACGGCTACGCCTTGGAAAAAACAATTGCTATCAGAGGATGCACTTTCGATGTTGGCTAAACTTTCAAAACATCAAAATGTGCATGTTGTGGTGTTTGCAAAACCCTATGTATTAGGCCAACTAACAGCAATAAATGAATACGCAAGTGTGCTGTTGGCACACCAGCAAGCGTTGGCTTTCGTCAATGCTGCAGCACAAGTATTATTTGCAAAAAGTGAAGCCGTGGGTAAATTGCCCGTTTCACTTGAAGCTTTTGACTGATTGTTTTGCGCTTAGGAGTATTACCAATACTTTTGCTTGATGCAAATTTTAGAAATTCTGTCCACTAAACCCTTTTTAATATGAAAATAGCGATTGTTTGTTACCCAACCTATGGTGGAAGTGGGGTAGTGGCTACAGAATTGGGTATCTCGTTGGCCGAAAGAGGCCATGAGGTGCATTTTGTAAGCTATAAACAGCCGGTGCGTTTGCAGTCTTTGGCAGGGAATATTCACTTTCATGAGGTACATGTGCCACGCTATCCGCTATTTCATTTTCAGCCCTATGAGTTAGCACTTTCAAGTATGTTGGTGGAGATGGTAAAATTACATCAAATCGAGCTGCTGCATGTACATTATGCTATTCCACACGCTTATGCTGCCTATATGGCCAAGCAAATGCTCAAAGAAAACGGCATAGACATCCCTTTGGTGACCACCCTTCACGGATCGGACATTACGTTGGTTGGAAGTCATCCGTTTTACAAACCTGCTGTTACCTTTAGTATCAATAATTCTGATGTGGTAACGGCTGTTTCAAAAGACCTGCGAAGCGATACCTTTAGCTTGTTTGATGTGCATAAGGAAATCCATGTGGTGCCTAATTTTATCAACATTTCGCGCTATGACAATATTAGGGTGAATTGTGAACGTGCATCTGTAGCTGCTGCCGACGAGGTCATACTTACGCATGTAAGTAATTTTAGGCCTGTAAAGCGCGTATTGGATGTTATTGAAACGTTTGCGAAGGTTCGTGAGCAGATGCCTGCTAAACTCCTGATGGTTGGCGATGGCCCAGACCGCTTGGCTGCGGAAAACCGCTCTCGAGAATTGAATGTTTGGGAAGATGTTGTTTTTTATGGAAAAACAAACGAAGTCAGTAAAATTTTATGCTACTCAGACCTCTTGTTGTTGCCTTCACAAACCGAAAGTTTTGGACTGGCTGCCTTGGAAGCTATGGCAGCTGCTACACCTGTTATTTCTACCAATACAGGAGGACTGCCTGAAGTAAACATTCATGGCGAAACGGGTTATCTAACAGCTGTTGGTGATGTAGATGCTATGGCAAAGCATGCTGTTGCATTGGTGTCCGATAAGGAAAAACTAACCTTATTTAAGCACCAGGCCTATGAATATGCTTGTCGCTTTGATGTGCATAAAATTGTACCGGCATACGAGCGTATGTATCAAAAAGCCCTAGCGTAGCTTACATACGAAATACGCCAAAGGCATTACTACCCTCGATGTTTTCGTTGTAGACGGTGGCCAAACACAGGCTTAGATACTTGCGCGTATCGCGCGGATCTATCACTCCATCATCCCAAAGCTCTGATGTTGCATGCCAAACGCTAGCTTTTTGCTTCGCATCTTCATACATCGCCTCTTTGGCTTTTTTGAGTGCTTTTTCGTCTACTTTTTTATTGAGTGAAGCTGCAGACTGACGTCTGACAATTTCCATCACACCCGACAATTGCTCAGGGCCCATCACGCCAGATTGTACATTGGGGTAGGAGAATAGAAAGCGAGGTTGAAAAGAACGTCCACACATAGCGTAATTTCCAGCACCATAAGAATTGCCAATCAGCAAACTAATATGGGGTACTGTACTTCCTGAAACGGCGTGTATCAGTTGCGCACCGCTGTTGATCATTCCATTTTGTTCGTATTGTTTACCTACCATGAACCCCGTGGTGTTGTGTACAAATAGGAGGGGAGTATTGGATTTATTTGCCAGTTGTATAAATTGCGTGGCTTTTTGCGCCGACTCGGCAAAAATAACCCCATTGTTAGCAATAATACCCACGGGATAGCCATTGATTTTAGCCCAGCAACACACCATAGTAATTCCATAATTGGTTTTAAACTCCGTAAATTTGGAATTGTCCACAATTCGAATCAATAACTCTCTGATGTCTACAGCTCTTTTAAGGTTAGCTGGGACGATACCCAACAATTCTTCTGCACTATACCTTGGTGGTACAACGGGTGCCTGCGGAGCAGCATAAGGTTTTGCAGGTTTCAATGTCTTAACCACATCTCTTGTAATGCTAATGGCATCTTGTTCATCCTCGGCCAAAAAGTCGGCAACACCAGAAATACGGCTGTGCATGTTGGCTCCACCCAGCTCTTCGTCGTTGGCAATTTCGTTGGTGGCCATCTTTACTAGAGGAGGACCAGCCAAAAATACTTTTGCAGCATCCTTCTGCATGATGGTATAGTCGGACATGCCAGGAACATAAGCACCGCCAGCTGTGGCATTTCCAAAGACCACAGATATGGTTGGAATTCCCAATTTAGAACGCCTGGACATTTCTCTAAAAGAAGCACCGTAATTGTTGAATACACGGTCTTGGTCGGGTAGGTTAGCACCACCACTTTCTACCAAATTAATGGTAGGTAATTTGTTTTCTAAGGCAATTTCGCCTAGTCGCAATAACTTAAGGCTAGTCGCATAGTCTACAGCTCCACCTTTGCGCGTGCCTAAGTTTGCATTGATTAAACACAAACGCTTGTTTACGTGGCCTATCCCGGCAACTGTAGTACCACCAGGGCCAAAACCACCCTCGTGCGTAAGTCCTGCTAGCGGCATGAGTTCAAGGAACGGACTGTCTTTGTCTAACAGCATGATAATGCGTTCACGCGCCAAAAGCTTTCCACGCTTTCGTGCACGTGCAATGGAAGCATCTGTTCCTTGTGTTTGACTGCTTTTTAGGAGTTGATGCAATTCTTGCACCAGTTTTTTCATCTCGGCGTAGTTTTCTTTATAACTAGCTTTGCTTGTTTTTACGGCAGATTTAAATGGTCTCATGAATTGTAAATCTCCGTAAAAATACAAACTTGCTTTTATATCAACTCAAAAGGCTAATTGTTTTTAATTTTAATTTTAAATTATTGTTTATGATTCAACCCAATCAATCCATAACTGAACTCATCGAAGTTCTTAAAGTAAGACTCGAAAACGGACAGTTTGTCGACTCGGTACACAAGATAAAATTACTGACCACACTGGAAACTGTACAGCGTATGTTGAACGGTCAGTAGCTTAAAATCAATATATTTGGATTATGGAAGACATCGTCCAATACTTTGAAACCATTCCTTCGCTTCATCGCAGTATCATACTGGTGGGCGGCATTACGCTCTTTTGGTTGATAGAAGGACTGGTGCCCACTCGCAGTTTGTACTACAAAAAATGGAGTCATGCTTGGCCCAACTTTTTTTTCACAGCGACTTCAGTTTTGGTTAACTTTTTCTTGGCGTTTTTACTGTTAAATACTGCTGATTGGACACAAGCTAACGCTTTTGGTCTGTTGAAAATACTTGCCATACCGTTTTGGTTGTATGTGGTCTTGGGTGTATTGCTTTTGGATTTTATAGGGGCGTATTTGGCCCACTGGGTTGAACACAGAATAAAGCCCTTGTGGATGGTGCATTTGGTACATCATTCTGACCACCATGTCGATACGACTACGGCCAACCGCCATCATCCCTTAGAGAGTTTGGTACGTTTTATCTTTACTCTTCTGGCTGTTTTTCTATTGGGCACTCCCATTGGTGTGGTGATGCTCTATCAATCGCTTTCGGTAGTTTTAAGCCAGTTTAATCACGCCAACATCAAGTTGCCACATAAACTGGACGTATGGCTCAGTTATGTGCTGGTAACGCCACATATGCACAAGGTACACCATCATTATGTCTTGCCTTATACCGATAGCAACTTTGGTAATATTTTTGCCCTTTGGGATCGTTTGTTAGGGACGTATAGAAACCTGGCTGCCTCCGAGATTGTATATGGTGTCGATGTTTTTCCAAACGAAGCTGAAAACAGTAGGATAGGAGGTTTACTAAAACAACCTTTTCAACCATATCAAAAACCAAGTATAAAGCACATTAAAACCTAGCAATATTTGTCTAAAATTAGCGCTATGAAAAAAATAATATTAGCCTTGTGCTTTACTTTATTAACGCTGTCGTTTACATGTACTAATGACGATGTTACTGTCGTCAATACAGATTGCCTAACTGAACCAATACCCGATGCAGTTTGTACCATGGACTATACCCCCGTTTGTGGTTGTGATGATGAGACCTATAGCAATGCCTGTGTTGCTGGTGCTGCAGGTGTATTGTCTTGGACAACTGGAGCGTGTAAATAAGCCATACCGCGAATATTTTTCGTTTTGATGCAGTAATATGATTCTTCAGGTTTGATTTTTTATAAATTGTGGAACAATTAATCAAACCAAAATGAAACAAATACTTTTAATTTTTACAACAGCCCTTCTCTAGGTTTCGTGTACACAAAACCCAAACCCTGCATTTGACAAGAATGTTGATCTCGCCAAAACGTGGTTTTCGGCATTTAAAGCAGAGGATATGGAAGCCATTTCTGGAATGTTTGCTGAAGAAGTAGAATACCAAGGCGCCTTCTACGGGATGGAGATCATGACTACCAAAGCAGAAGTGCTAGCCTATATGGGCGGATGGCATGCTGCTATGTATGATATTACGTATACGCCCGAAAACTTTTTGCCGGGTGTAGATCCAGAAACCAACCTTCCCAATAGAAGTGTACGGACCTATGGCACTTGGTGTGGCACTAGCGTAGCATCGGGAAAATCTTTTGCGTCTAAGTTTTATCACTATATGACTTTTAACGAAGCAGGACGTGTCATCAACGGTGGTGATTACGGCGACGCTATGGGTATAATGATGGCGGTAGCTCCAGACGCAGAGTAATTTAGGATACCCATTTTTAAGACACCTCCGGCTTCTGTTTGTGTACAGAACCTTGGGGTGTTTTTTTTGGTATAGCTATTGAAATATGACTTTATTAAATTTTAAGTAAATTGTAGCGTATTAAATTCATGCTATGAAATTTTTAAACACGTATTATCCTATTATATTGGCTTTTCTCAGCTTTGTGTATTCGGTATACCTTTGGTTTACCGGAAACGAGTTAGAGGGCATTTACGTAGGACTTTGGCCCATAACTATTTTGGGATTTGCCATAGCCATCAGACAAAGACGGAAAGATGACAAATAGTGTTATGTTTTTTATTGGACTGGGCATAGTACTGGTGTATACGTTTTTCTTAATTGGAATTATCTCTAAGCAACATGCGTCTCGTAAAAAAGAGCTTCCCACAGCTGTTGATGTGCTCGATATGGACGGCATGGGCAATCAAGGTAGGGTGCCAACTAAAAAAAGCAAGAACCGCGCATAAGGCTGGTTTATGACCATCCCTTACAAACGCGCGCCAGGGG